>ERZ838577.38-NODE-38-length-188386-cov-9.921734_pt1 | contig 188386 bp, 156 predicted proteins | sample MGYA00519682_ERZ838577 | MGnify/ENA primary metagenome ERZ838577 (study PRJEB31850, sample SAMEA3708838) | human gut metagenome | biome: human gut; feature: human-associated habitat; material: faeces | place: China | collected 2014 ... | reverse complement strand
CGGTCGCATCGCCGATGCGACCGCCGCCTATTTTTTATCAAAAAAATACTATGAAGCAATTCAGCCCTGTACGACTGAATGTTAAATGGATTATAAACTATCTAAATGAAGTTGTTTAAACTAATTTATAAAGTAAACACTTCTTTAGAAATATTATATAACGTAAATTAGTTTAAACAACTTCAATATAAACTATCTAAACTTTTTAAGCTATGAAAAAAATCGTTTTGACATTGCTTGCTGCCGGATGCGTATTCGGCGCTTCCGCTCAGAGCAGAATCTTCAACAACCCCGACAACAAGGGCTATCTCGGAGTGCGCGCTTCGCTCGATGTGACTTGCCCGAGTAAAATCAAAGTCACCGACAAGGACGACAGCATGTCGATTTCTCAGAGCACATTCGGTAGCGGTGCAGGTTTCGGAGTCGGAGTGGTCTACAATTTCCCGCTTGTTGCCAACCTCTATCTCGAGCCGGGTGTAGGTTTCTACTACAATACGATGTCGATCAAGAAAGACTATCTCGACGAGGAGCTTGACGAACTTGGCATTGAGTATAAGAACCGTTCCGTAAGACAGTGGGGCATGCGTATCCCTGTGAATTTCGGTTATCATTTCGATTTCGCCGACAATTTCAATCTGGCAATCTTCACAGGTCCCGTGCTTAACGTAGGATTCTCGATGGATCAATATGTCAAAGTTAAAATGGGAAATCTTGAGGTTAAATCGACCGGATCTCTTTACAAGGCTGAGGAGAAGGATGAGGACGACCGCTTCAACCGCTGCAACCTCGACTGGCGTGTCGGAGTAGGAGCCAACTTCAACAACTACTTCATAGCTGTCAGCGGCGACATAGCCCTCACCAACGGATATCACGTAGCCAAGAACAACAGCAAATATTATAGCACTTCCTATCATCAGAATCTCTTCCAGCTCACCCTCGGCTACAACTTCAAATAATCGAACATTACCGTATACCCAAGGCGGGATGTCGGACTCTCCGGCATCCCGCCTTTCTGTTTATTTGTGGATTTTGAAAATTTACATTAAATTTACAGAGCGACAGCATCTCCTTAAGTGCAGTCGCTCCGCGACTGAGTGGGGAGAGGCAGGATTATCAATCCGCGCACAGCTTCGTCCTATCGTCCTCAGCAGTACGCGGTTAATAGGCCATGCAGTCGCTCCGCGACTTGCGGTCGTGTAGATATGACGATGAGATATTTTCTTATTTGAACATTTAAATAAACTCTTATAATAATGGCTAAGAATTATTCGACAATGGATAAGAATGTTACGAAAGTGGTGTGGCTGGTGGCAGCCATCGTAGTGGTTGTGATCGGAGCGGCTTTCCTTCTCCCGTGGTATAATGTCTGGCAGCAGGAGATGGCCGGTAAGGCTGAATTCGCCAAGGCTGAGCAGAACCGCAAGATCAAGATCGAGGAGGCTAAGGCAAACCTTGAGGCCGAGAAACTCAACGCGCAGGCCGAAGTGGAGCGCGCAAAGGGCGCTGCCGAGGCTATCCGCATCGAGAACGGCAGCATCACGCCGACCTATATCCAGTATCTCTGGGTGCGTCAGCAGTCGAACCTCAACGACAAGACCGTTATCTATGTTCCCACGGAGTCCAACCTTCCGATACTGGAATCTCCGCGTATGCTGATGAACGACGGGAAATAATTCTGCGATGAAATCTAAATTTGCGATTCTCCTTACGTTCTCCGCATTGCTTTGCGGAGGCCTTAGCGGCCATGCACTGACGGGAAGCTGGCGCGGTGAGCTGAGCCTCGGTGCGGCCAAACTGCCGTTAGTGTTCAATTTCAAAGAGGATGCTGCCGGCAAGACAACGGCCACGATGGATTCTCCGCAACAGAATGCCAAAGGTATACCGGTGGAGGTGGTTTATTGTTCGGCCGATAGTGTAAATGTGGCATGCCGAATGATAGGGGCCTCCTATGCCGGAAAGATCACCGGAGGGAAGATTTCTGGCACCTTTGTGCAGCAGGGCTATAATTTCCCGCTGGCGCTCGAGCCGGAAGTCTCCCTGCAGGAACGCAGACCGCAGACACCTGTAGCACCATTCCCGTATGAAACGAAAGACACGACATTCCGTTCCTCCGACGACACAGAGTTGGCAGGTACGCTGACAATTCCCGAGAAATCCTTTGCAAAGAAACTTCCGATGGTGGTGATGGTGACGGGCAGCGGCCCGCAGAACCGCGACGAAGAGGTTTTCGAGCATCGTCCCTTTGCCGTTATCGCCGACTATCTTGCGAGAAACGGTATCGCCTCTTTCCGCTATGACGATAGGGGAGTGGCGAAATCCAAAGGTAACTATCAGACAGCAACCATCGATACCTTCCGCGAAGATGCCGTTGCGGCTCTGAGGTTTGTGAGGTCGTTGGCTGGATTCGGCAAAGTCGGTATTCTTGGCCATTCGGAGGGAGGCTCCCTTGCGGTGATGCTAGCTCCCGATGAGAAACCGGATTTCATCGTGAGTCTCGCCGGTGCCACCGTGCCCCTGAAAGAAACGCTGATAGCTCAGAACGAGCATCTGCTCGACCGTCAGGGCGTCACAGGTAAAGAGAAAGAGCAGACGTTGGGTCTTGTGCGAGGAATTTACGAAGAAATAGAGCGTCAATACGAGGCAGGTGAATTCAAACCCTTGGATATCGAAGCCATCTGCAAGCGCCACTCTCTGGATGTTCCTGCCGCCGTAAAAGAATCGATAGGCAGTGGGATGGCCCGACGCACACGTTACTTCGACAGTCAGGTGTGTCTCGATCCAACGCCCTATCTTAAGAAGGTGAAATGTCCCGTGCTTGCCATAAACGGCACCAAAGACACGCAGGTAGATGCGGAAAAGAATCTTAAAGCCTTCAGCGACAACATCCGTAACGCAGAAATCCATCGCATGGAAGGACTCAACCACCTGTTGCAACACGCCTCAACCGGCGAGTCCTCCGAATACGGCGAGCTTACCGAGACCATCTCTCCCGACGTCCTCCGCCTCATCGCCGACTTCATCCGCTCCCACACCCGTTAAAACGCAAACAGAGAGGGCCGCACTCCTGCGGCCCTCTCCCGATTCCACTATAAACTATATCTAACTAAACTTTCGACTCACAAACTTTCTCACGAAACCTTGAGGGTCTTATCCATATTGCTTTGTACCTATAGAACGCGGACAAGGCCTTAAGGTTGTGTCGAAATCAGTTATTTACAACAGTTTAAACTATAGAAACAATCATTAACGATTAGCGAATGTTCAAAATGCGGTCGGGAATGCATTAAGTATTCCCGACCGCATTAAGTATTGTCTCTGCGAATAGTTTTCAGGATTCCTCGAGACATGCGTCGAGACGGGCGGCAAGCGCCTCGCGGTCGAGGTCGCGCCCGATGAATACGAGCTTGATCATGCGGTCGCCATATACTTCATCCCAGTCGCGCACGAGTCCCGGTTCCTGACGCATCAGCTCGATGAGTTCCTCTTCGGGAGCCGTGGCATACCATAAGCCTGCCTCTTTGAGCGATTTCTGCACTCCGGCTTGCTCGAAGAGCAACGACATGTCGCGGTTCTGGCTGAAATATACCACCCCTTTCGTGCGGATTATATTCTTCGGCCAGTCGAGGTTGACGAATCTGTCGAAACGGATGAAATTGAAGGGCCGCCTGCGGAAATAGACGTAGGTGCCTATGCCATATTCCTCTGCCTCTCCCTCACCATCGTGGTGATGGTGGTGATGATGTCCCTCATGCTCATCATGGTGATGGTGTTCATGATCATCGTGATGTTCATCATCCTCGTTATGATGATGGTGTTCGTGATGCTCTTTCTCCTTTTCATCAAGTTCGGTATGCTTCTCGATCTCGTTTACCCAGGTGGCGGAGGTTGCCACGCTTTCGAAATCGAACATCCGCGTATCGATTATTTCGGAGAGGTCGATATTCGCATAATCGCATTCGATGATCTTCGCCTTCGGCTGGAGCGCGCGGATCACGGCCTTGATTTTCTCAGCCTCCTCTTTGGATACCTCAGAAATCTTATTGAGAAGAATTATGTTGCAGAATTCAATCTGTTCGATAATAAGATTCTCAATGTCCTCTTCATCGATATTCTCTTTTTCGAGGTTCTCTCCGCATCCGAACTCACTCTTCATGCGCAGGGCGTCGACAACGGTCACGATGCAATCGAGAGTCGGCCTTACATTCCTGACGGCCGAAGGATCGAACATATCGTGCATCGCACAAATTGTCTGGGCAATGGGAGCCGGCTCGCAGACGCCGCTCGCCTCTATCACTATATAATCGAATTTGTGACTTTCGGCAAGATCCGAGATCTGCTTCATCAGGTCGCCGCGCAGGGTGCAGCAGATGCATCCGTTCTGGAGGGCCACAAGGTCACCCGAATCATCCTGACCTACGATGCCACCCTTCTGGATGAGGTCGGCGTCGATGTTCACTTCTCCGATGTCGTTTACGATAACGGCAAAACGAATTCCTCTACGATTCGAGAGGATGCGGTTGAGGAGAGTGGTTTTGCCGCTCCCGAGATAGCCGGTGAGCAACAGAACCGGAATTTCATTTTCGTTATACATTTTCATTCGTTTTATTCGAGATGGCGGCGCAAGGAAAACGCGGCACAGCGCGGCACTTCCTGCGTACGCTCCATTTCATCAAGTAATTCGCCGGCGAAAGGGAGTCGCTTAAAGAGCCGGAAGGCAAGCATGTCGGCCTCTTCCGGAGTCCGGACGTCGGCGGCGAGTTCAAGAGCCTTTGCCATATCTGTCTCATCCGTCCGGAATAGATAGCAGGCAAGGAGTCGGGATTCGCGGACTTCCCGGTCTTTCCAGAGTTCGGAGGCAAGCTCTTCCGACGGCTCAAGACCTCTCGCAATTTCGGCAATCTGGGGAATCTGAAGTCCGAAGATCACTTTATAAGACATTCCCGCCTTGCGCAGGGTGTCGGCGAGGATCCCGTTGCGCAAGGCGAAAAAGCTTTTTTTGATATCGGAAATCACTTCGAGCATGATTTCTTGGCTTTCTTGGTGAGAGGCGAATAATCGCGGCTCAGACGGAGCATCTGCTCGGTATAGTTCTCAGGATAGGAGATCGTGATGTCGGTTATCACACCCTTTTCATCCATAACCGGAGTATACACCGGGTTGATGAATCCGCGATAGGGCGGTATGTCGAGACCGGAGAATCTCTTGAGCACCTCTTTATGGAGCTTGGGATCGATCTTCACGGCATATTTCTGGATAAGGTCGTTGCCTGCCTTGTAATCGCCCTCGCTCTTGATGCGCTGAACTTCGGCGAGAAGATTGCCGAGAAGCTCACGCATCTTCGGATAATCGTTGATGCGGACATAAGTCTTGCCGTTCTTCTTTACAAGCTCAACCACATCCTTGCCCCCTTTACCTTTCTTTCGACCATTCTCAAGCACCCATTTGGCGATGAGCTGGCGGTTGCGCATGTGGGCCTCCTCAACGTCGTTTCCGAGCTCGATACGGTTTAGCTGGGTCATAAGGCCGTTGAGCATATACTTATAGTATTCTGCCTTGTAAGCCTCCGGATTGTCGAGGATGCCGAGTTCCAGAAGTTTTGGGTCGGCCAGATAATAGAGGGCGAAGAGGTCGGCGCGCGCTTCCTCGAGTGCCGAGCCGTTCTCCTTGAGGGCATCCTGATCAACGCCCGGCATGAGCCGTCCCGACGCATGTCCGAGACATTCGTGGAGGTCGGTGTGGAGCATATCGGTGATGTAGAGATAATCATCCATCAGCTGTGAAGTCGGTTTGTCTATCACGAACTCCTCGTTGAAGCCGTTGCCGTGGGAAGCCATCTCGTAAGCCTCGGTGATATTCTCAAGAGTCACGGACTTCGAGCCATGCTGCGCGCGGATCCAGTTGGAGTTGGGGAGGTTGATGCCGATGGCCGTGGAGGGGAAAGCATCGCCGGCAAGCATCGCGGCAGTGATCACCTTTGCCGAGACACCCTTCACGTTAGGTTTGCGGAAACGGGGATCTACAGGCGAATGGTCTTCAAACCACTGAGCGTTGGAGGAGATGGTCTCCGTGCGGGCCGAAGACTTGCCGTTGCGGAAATTCACATACGACTCCCAGGAGCCCGTCATTCCCAGCGGGTCGCCGTAGCTTTCGATGAAACCGTTAACGAAATCTATATCCGATTTGGTATCCTCGGCCCAGAGGATGGAATACTCGTCGAAGAGGCGGAGGTCGCCTGTTACATAATAATCGATAAGCTTGGTGATATAAGCCTTCTGGGCATCATTCTCGGCCACGTTCTTGGCCATGTCGAGCCAATAGATGATCTCGGCAATCGCCGGACCGTAGAGACCGGTGAGAGAATATTTCTGCTCCTTGATCTTGCCGTCCTCCTTAACCACGCGGGCATTGAGACCGTAGGATACAGGAGTGGGATCGTCGGGGTTCTTCATCTTATTATAGAATTCCTCCACCTCTGCCTGGGTCACACCCTCGCCGTAGAGGTTATTGGCCGACGTGGCCACGACATCCTGCGTGCCGTCCTGGTTCACACGTTTCGCCATCACTGTCGGATCGAAGATCACCGGCTCCAGCTCGGCGAGCAGTTGCGCTCTTGTCTGTCCCGGGTTCAACGGCAGACAGCAATCGTGAAGTCCGGACACCTGTTCCTCGAAAAATTCCTTGGAGAACTCGGGGCGGAACTTATCGGTGGAATAATGGTGATGGATACCGTTGCCGAACCATACCTGTTTCAGATATTTCTCGAAAGCCTTGAAATCCTTCGAATTGCGGTCGCCGTTATACTTGGTGTAAATTTTCTCGAGGAGCTGACGGATCTGAAGGTTATACTTGCCGTTCTGGTCCCAGATGATGTCGCGGCCCATCTGAGCGGCCTGCGACAGATAATAGAGCATTTTCTTCTGCTGAAGCGTCAGCCGGTTGTATTCCGGCACTTCGTAGCGCAAAACCTCAATGTCGGCGAAGCGGTCGACATGATAGTTGAAATCTTTGTTTTCCGCCGCCGTAGCGCCTGCGGAAGCCATTGAAGCGATCATGATTGCGGATAGAATCTTTTTCATTAGAATCGTTGTTTTATTGATTTTGAATTTTCATGGTATGATTGCAGGTTACTCAACATAAAGCACGAGGCCTTTGAGATATTCCCCCTCGGGGTGGGAGATATCCACCGGATGGTCGGCCGGTTGCGTGAGCTGATGGAGGATTCGCACCTTGCGGCCCGATTTGGCCGCCGCAGTGAACACCGCCATGCGGAACATATCCTTTGTTATGGCCTGTGAGCAGGAGAATGTGAACAACACACCGCCGCTTCGGATTTTTTCGAAAGCTTTGGCATTGAGCTTGCGATAGCCTATGAGTCCGTTCTTGATTGCCCCGCGATGTTTGGCGAAAGCAGGCGGGTCAAGGATTATGAGATCATATTTGCCCGTTTCCATCTCGGCGAGAAATTTGAAAGCATCCTCGTCGTGGGTGGTATGCCTGCTGTCGCCGGGAAAATTCAGCTCGATGTTGGCCTCTGTGAGAGCCACGGCCTTCGATGATGAATCCACCGAATCCACGCTAAGCGCTCCACCGCGCATGGCATAGACGGAGAATCCGCCGGTATAGCAGAACATATTGAGCACCGTCCGCCCCTTGGAGAAGGATTCGAGCAGTTTGCGGTTTTCCCGCTGGTCGACAAAGAAGCCTGTCTTCTGTCCCTTCAGCCAGTCGATGTTGAACTGCAGACCGTTCTCGAGAGCTATGTTGCCGTCGAAATTGCCGACGAGATATTCATTGTCGGGATCGAGATGGGCCTTGTAGGGGAGAGTGGTGTCGCTCTTGTAATAGACATTCCGGATGCGGGCGTCCGGGAGCATCGTCAGAGCCTCCGCGATGCGATGGCGCGCGAAATGCATCCCCGGGGAGTGGGCCTGCATCACGGCTGTGTCGCCATAGATGTCGATCACGAGCCCCGGGAGGAAATCCCCTTCGCCGTGGACGAGTCGGAAGCAAGTGTTGTCGGGGCGGATAAGACCTAATGTCCTTCGCAACTCCATAGCTGAGCGCAACCGGCGGATAAAGAAATCGTCGGAGAGACGGTCGCTGCCGAATTCGAGGATTCTCACGGCGATGCTTCCTATCTGATAATGGCCGCATCCCAGCACATTGCCGCGCGCATCGGTCACTACGACCTCATCTCCCTCCTCAAGCCCTTCGGGCAGCGAGGCGATGGCCCCGGAAAATACCCAGGGATGATGGCGCAACAGCGACTCCTCTTTCCCGGGCTTAAGACGTATGGTGTTGGTTCTCATTTCAATATTATTTAAATAGACGCACTATATCCATGCCGTTGGCATAGACAAGTAGCAGAATAAGAATTATCATGCCGGCAATCTGCGCGCGTTCCATGAATTTCTCGCTCGGCTTGCGCCGGAAGATCACTTCATAGAGCAGGAACATCACGTGGCCGCCGTCGAGTGCCGGAATAGGCAGAATATTCATGAAAGCAAGAGCCACCGACAGGAATGCCGCGATATTCCAGAAAGCGATCCAGTCCCATTTCTCGGGGAAGATGGAGCCTATCGAGCCGAAGCCGCCGATGCTGTTGGCTCCCTCCTTTGTGAAGACCATCTTCATCGACTTGGCATAGGAAGTGAGTTTCTCGGTGCCCATCTCGATGCCGCGCGGAACCGACTGGAAAATATTATAATGTATATCCTTCGTGTTGAAGAAAGCCGAGGGATCCACCTCCAGCCCGACGCCCATTTTCGAGCCGGACGAGAGGGCCACGGCTTTTTCGAGAGTGTCGCGGCGTTCGCCGTTTTGTCTCACCACGGAGAGGCTGACGGTGCGGTTCTCATGGCCCGCGAGGGCGGGGAAGAAGAGATCGATCGAGGGCGTGGCCACGCCGTCGATGGCGATAATCTCATCGCCCGTCTGAATGCCCGCTTTGGCCGCTCCTTCGCCCGGCATGACCTGAGTGATTCTGACAGGGATGCGGTAGGTGAAGAAATTCACCATAGCCGTGTCGCTCTTGGCCTCGTTGTCAAGATTGAAGATGAACTTCTCGGGGATTGAGATATTCACCTTCTCGCGGCCGTTGCGGAGCACGGTCACCGTGCGTGCCTGTATCATCTTTACGCGGGCTTCCAGCGGGTTGTCGAGCGGTTCGCCGTCGGCCGCGAGCGGGATGTCGCCGTTATGGAATCCGATCTTGCGGGCTTCGCCGCTGTAAACCATACCCATGCGGGCGTCGGACACCGGCACATACCGCTCTCCCGTGGCATAAACCAGCCCGGCATAGATAAGGATAGCGAGGAGGAAATTGAAAAGCACGCCCGCAATCATCACGAGCAGCCGCTGCCATGCCGGTTTCGAACGGAATTCCCAGTCCTTCGGCGGCTGCTTCATCTGCTCGGTATCCATCGATTCGTCGATCATGCCGGCGATCTTGCAATAACCGCCTAAAGGCAGCCAGCCGATGCCATATTCGGTGTCGCCCCAGAATGATTTCTTCCTCTTTCTGCCGGATTTCACCGGCTCTTCGGCTGAGCCGGATTCATCTTCAGGATTCTCATCATCGGCGCATTTACAAAGCTTGCGTGTTTTGCCGAATCCCCCGATATATTTTTTCGGTTTCCATTTGAAGAGTTCGAGCCAGGGATCGAAGAAGATATAGAATTTCTCGACTTTGATGCCGAATATGCGTGCGAATAGGAAGTGTCCGAACTCGTGGATGATCACGAGAATCGCAAATGCGAGAATGAGCTGGACAGCCTTGATAAGAAATGTATCCAATTCCTGTTAAATATTAGGTGTCGTTAAATATAATATTAAAAAGATGATTCAGTTTGCATAAGCTCCGAGGCGTTCGAGAGCAATTGCCGTTGCTTCGCGATGCGTGTCGACAAGCTGTTCGAGTGTGACGGAGGGTATGAAAGGAGTGCGCTCCATCGCGTCGGCCACAAGCAGGGGCATGCGGGTGAAACGCAGGTCGCCTCGAAGGAAAGCGGCCACGGCCACTTCGTTGGCGGCATTGAGGATGCAGGGCATATTGCCTCCCATTTTGATGGCGTCGAACGCAAAGCCGAGCAGCGGGAACCTCTTCATGTCGGGCGCTTCGAAGGTTAGATCGCGGTATTGCCCGATAGAGAGACGTTCGCGGAGGCTGTCCAGGCGGTCGGGATAGCTCAGGGCATAGCTGATGGGCAGATGCATGTCGGGCACTCCGAGCTGAGCCTTCACCGAGCCGTCGCGGAATTCCACCATGGAATGCACTATCGACTGCGGATGGACCGCGATGTCGATTCTGTCAGGGCCGCAGTCGAAAAGCCAGCGTGCCTCGATCATCTCGAAACCCTTGTTCATCATCGAAGCCGAATCCACGGTGACTTTCGCGCCCATGCTCCAATTGGGATGATGCAGGGCGTCTTCTACGGTGACATTCTCGAGCTGTTCGGCGGTGAAAGTGCGGAAGGGTCCGCCGCTGGCAGTGAGGATAAGCCGCGACACTTTGTCGGCTTCCTCGCCGGCGAGACATTGGAAAATGGCCGAATGCTCGCTGTCGACGGGAATTATTTTGGTGTCGCATTCCTTAACAAGGCGGGTGATGATCTCTCCGGCCACCACCAGAGTCTCCTTGTTGGCAAGGGCTATTGTTTTGCCGGCGCGGATTGCATGGACCGTAGGAATCAGGCCGCTGTAGCCCACCATCGCCGTCACGACTGTGTCGACGGCCTCCATCTCCGCAGCCTCGGCTATTGCCTCGGGCCCGGCGGCAGTTTCCACGGGCAGACCCCTCAGGGCCTCGCGGAGGAAGGGGAGAAGTTCCGGGTCGGCGATCACGGCGCGGACCGGCAGGAATTTCTTAGCCTGACGGGCAAGAAGCTCCCAGTTGCGTCCTGCCGTGAGGACGGTGGCGCGGAATCGCGAGGGATTCTCTTCAATTATGTCAAGCGTCTGGGTGCCGATGCTTCCGGTGCTTCCCAGGATCGCTATGTTTTTAACGTCTGTCATTGTTTTTATATTCTATCTTCCCCGCGGATCCTCAAAGGCTGCCTCCTTGTGGGAAAAGAGATCCATATTTCCTATATATTTGAAAGGTATGAGGGCGAGTCCGTTGTGCCACATCCTCACCTCCGCAATGCGTCTGCCCGAGCGGTCGGGCTGCGGGCCGAGGGCTATCATCTGGCCCGCCATCACCGCATCGCCGGCCGAAACCATGGGAGTGCCCAGGGCGGCGCAACGCGTCACGAATCCTTTGTCGTGCTGAACGAGCACCACATATCCTTTTTCCGAAGGGGAATAATATGTGGCGAGCACCGAACCGTCGGCCACGCATCTCACAGCCTCTCCCGCGGGCATCACCACGAGCCCTCTCTCCGAATTCCTCGAAGATGAGAGGAAAATGGCTGAATCGCACACCGGCGAAAACATCATGCCATCGGCCGCGAGGGGAGCGAGAACCGATATGTTGTAACGCTCGCGCTCCTCCATGTCGCTCACGAATTTGCGTTCCGCAGGCGAGGAGGGAAGCAACGAATCGGGCGAGAGCTCCATGATATTGGGCGTTGCGGAAGCCGAATCCGTTTCTATGCGATCTGTGTTCATGGCCCGGAGCACATTGTCGTAATAATTCTGGTTGCGCTCGTAGATGGCGAGAATGGAATCGAGACGCAGAATATTGTCTTCTGTAGCCGAGCGTTCCGATTGCTTAAGGTACCCGGGGAGAAGGGTACGCAAAGGGGTAACCATCACTATAGCCGCCCCGAGAAGCAACGAGATCGCCACTGCTCCGGCCACGCACAACAACAGCGACAGCGGACGCATCGTGACGTCGGCTATGCTTTCGAGACACGATTCGTCTTCTATTATGATCCTATATCTTGGATGGCGTTTCAATTCTCTGCAAGGTTTCAGGCGCGGATATGCACCGCATTTTTCATTGCGAAGTTAATGAAAAATAGCGAGATTATGAGTGCCGCACTTTAATTTTTGGAAAAATTACCGACAAAATGAAGTGCCGGGGCAAACAAAAAAAATCGCTCCGGCGTTAAATATATAAAAATTACAAAAAGGAATTTATAAAAAATTAAAATTCTCTATTCTTAAAAAATAATTAATTATGAAAGCTAAGAATCTTTACTACGCGATTGCGCTTTGCGCCGGTTCAGCAGCAGTTTGTCTGCCCGCTAATGCGCAAGACGTTTTTGTAGATGAGGCAACGACCGTTACCGAATTTACATGCGACAACACCACTCGCTATTTCTCCAATTGGCGCAACAATTGGTTTATCGAGGTGAGCGCCGGTATCAACCAGCCGATGGTTGAGAAAGGTCCCGGAGCCGCAGTTAAACGCAACAAAATGACTGCCACCTATGGATTCGGTTTCGGCCGCTGGGTCAGCCCGTACATCGGATTCCGTATTAAAGCCACCGGAGGCGCCCTCCACTGGGACAGTCCTTCAGCACCTGCCGCAGGCGACGGTTGGAGCCGTTCGAAACACGTGAATCTTCAGGCAGAACTTATGTGGGATATGTTCAACTCGATCGGCGGCGTGAATGAGAACCGTGTGTTCTCTCTGATTCCGTTCGTAGGTCTTGGCGGCGATGTCAACTGGGATTTCCGCAACTCAGGCTCGGGACGCCCCGTAATGTCGAACATAGTCAACAAACATGGCCGTATCAAGAGCACACAGTGGACGCTTCCTGTATCTGCAGGTCTTCAGTTCCGCTTCCGTCTCTGCCGTTATGTAGACTTCTTCGCTGAGGCACGCGCAACATTCTACGGCGATAACTGGAATAATCAGGCAATGGGTAAGTCTGTCGATGCAAACGTAGCCGTGATGGGAGGTTTCAACTTCAATATCGGCGGCCGCAGCTTCGGTACATTCAACCAGTGCGCATACGTTTCGCAGATAGCAGCCCTCAACGGTCAGGTCAACGATCTCCGCGCCCAGCTTCTGGCTTGCGGTGAGGAAGTGGCAGCGCTTCAGGCTCAGCTCCCATGCCCGGAACCCGTTCAGAAAGACTGCGTGAACGCTCCTCTGATGACAACCGTCCGCTTCACCATCAACTCCGACAAGATCATGCCGACCGAAGAGGTGAATGTCTACAACATGGCTGAATGGCTCAAGGCCAACCCGAAAGAGAAAGTTGTTGTCTGCGGTTATGCCGATAAGGATACCGGTACTGCCGAATACAACAAGGAACTTTCCGAAAGACGTGCCAATGCCGTTGCTGACGCTCTGGTGAACACCTACGGAATCTCCCGCGACCGTCTGACTATCAAATACGACGGATCCGATGTTCAGCCTTACAGCACTAATGACTGGAACCGTATCGTAATCTTCACTCAGAAGTAAACGGGCAAGACACTTATAAAAGTAAATCAACATAATTCTTCGTAACGACGCGAGGGTGTGGCGAACAATCGCCGCACCCTCGATTTTTATCGGGGCGCAAAAAAGGGCCATAAAAATGTTTCACGACATATGCAAGAAAAATCCGCGTGAATTATTTTGTGGAATTAAATAAAGTTTGTAAGTTTGCAATGGTTCATGCCTCACATAGGGCAAAAGCCAAAACACACAGAAAATTTAATTTTTATCTAACCATAAATCTAAAGAGATTATCATGAACATCAATGAAATCATGGCTTCTCTCGAGGCCAAACATCCCGGTGAGAAAGAATATCTTCAGGCCGTAAGAGAGGTGCTCCTCTCCGTGGAGGATGTCTACAACCAGCATCCCGAATATGAAAAAGCCAAGATAATCGAAAGAATGGTGGAGCCCGACCGTATCTTCACCTTCCGCGTATCCTGGGTTGACGATAAAGGCGAAGTTCAGAACAACATCGGTTATCGCGTACAGTTCAACAACGCTATCGGCCCGTACAAGGGCGGTATCCGTTTCCATGCTTCCGTGAACCTTTCCATCCTCAAATTCCTCGGCTTCGAGCAGACATTCAAGAACGCTCTGACCACTCTCCCGATGGGTGGCGGCAAGGGCGGTTCCGATTTCAGCCCCCGCGGCAAGAGCGATGCCGAAATCATGCGTTTCTGCCAGGCCTTTATCCTTGAACTCTGGCGCAATCTGGGTCCCGACCGCGATGTTCCCGCAGGCGATATCGGCGTAGGCGGCCGCGAGGTAGGCTACATGTACGGCATGTATAAGAAACTCGCCCGCGAGAACACCGGCACATTCACCGGCAAGGGTCTCTCGTTCGGCGGCAGCCGCATCCGTCCCGAGGCTACCGGTTTCGGCGCACTCTACTATACCGTTCAGATGCTCGCCGATCTCGGCACTGACATCAAGGGCAAAGTTATCGCAATCTCCGGCTTCGGCAACGTGGCATGGGGTGCCGCTACAAAAGCTACAGAGCTTGGCGGTAAGGTGGTAACGATCTCCGGTCCCGACGGATATATCTACGATCCCGCAGGTCTCGATGCCGAGAAGATCGCCTATATGCTCGAACTCCGTGCATCGGGCAACGATATCGTGGCTCCTTATGCCGACAAATTCCCCGGTTCCACATTCTATGCAGGCAAGAAACCCTGGGAGCAGAAAGTGGATATCGCCCTTCCCTGCGCAACGCAGAACGAGCTTAACGGCAACGATGCCAAGCAGCTTGTCGACAATGGCGTGCTCATGGTTGCCGAAGTTTCCAACATGGGATGTACACCTGAAGCTATCGACACCTTCATCGCCAACCGTATTCCTTACGGTCCCGGCAAGGCAGTCAACGCCGGCGGCGTAGCCGTTTCCGGTCTTGAGATGACTCAGGATGCAGAGCACCTGCAGTGGTCTTCGGAGAAAGTTGACGAGATGCTCCACCAGATCATGCACGATATCCACGAGGCATGTGTAGAGCATGGCAAGCAGCCCGATGGCTATATCAACTACATGAAGGGCGCCAACATCGCCGGCTTCCTGAAAGTAGCCGACGCCATGATGGCCCAGGGCATCATCTGATAACCACTCACCCCGCCCGTTACCTGCTGCCACGGCAGCCCGTAACCGGACAGCATAGAAAGAGCCGGATCCCCCGATCCGGCTCTTTTTTTGTCTGTCAGCTTGATTTTCGCTCGTAATTTGGATGTGGTCCTGATCATTCCAATCCTGTTAATCCTTCCAAACCCGGGAATACTCCGCATATTTTCCACAAGACAAGGAAGGGTTTTGATAGCTATCATTCAGGATATACTTAATTCAAATGTTTACCGTTGATATCTATAAGATTATTCCTTAACTTTGTACTGAGTCCTGTCGAAGAGACGAATACTTCTTTTTGAAATAAAAAACTCGAAATTATAATATGAATCAATATGACATTAAACTTTTGGAAAAAGGATAAGTTTACATTATTGCCTATCGTGTGCTTATTGATAGCAATAAATGCCATGGCTCAGAATCCATGCGCCAGCAAGGAGGCAATGGTGATTTCTGGCAATACACGTTTTACCGTGTTGACACCTGAAATGATACGCATAGAGTATAGCGATAAAGGTATATTTGAGGATCGCGCAACATTCGCTATCCAAAACCGCCAGATGGATGTGGTTCCTGCATTTTTAACCGGCGAGGATAACGACTATCTGTATATCACGACGGATAAGCTAAGTCTAAAATACCGAAAGGGGACAAATCCCCAGACACAGCCGGCATCGGACCAGAATCTTACCATCACAATGAATCACAATGGTACTCCTGTAATCTGGTATCCCGGCAAGCCAGACCCGCTGAATCTTAAAGGCACTTGTCGCACCCTTGACGGATGCAACGGTGACAACAAGCGTTCAAAGATGGAAAATGGATTGATATCCCGTTCCGGATGGGCTGTTATAGATGATTCGTGGGGAACGCTTCGGGCCGACGGCAGTCGCTCGTTTGCTCTTGAGCCCAACTCTGAAGTGGGATATGACTGGTGGTCAGAACGCAAGGACCCTCAAGCTCTTGACTTGTATTTTATGGGCTATGGCCATGACTACAAGAGAGCTATCGGAGATTTTACCAAAATTGCCGGTAAAATTCCTTTACCACCTGCATACGTTTTCGGTTATTGGTACAGTCGTTACTATTCATATTCCGCCGATGACTATCGGGAGATTATGAGAGAAATTGATAAGAATGATATTCCCGCTGATGTAATGATTCTTGATATGGATTGGCATTGGAATGGTAAGGCATCAAGCGGATCGGAGAATATCGGAGGTTGGACGGGCTGGTCTTGGAATACCAATCTCATACCGGAACCCACCAAACTTCTTAAGGAAATACATGACAACGGTTACAAGATTGCATTAAATCTCCATCCGGCTGATGGCATTGACAGTATCGAATCGCCCTCGTATTACAATGCAATTAGCAAAGAGCTTAACGGGAAATATGATAGTAATGGCAAAATTGCCTGGTATCTTGATTATCCCGATTTTACGAATTCGTTCTTTAAGAACATAATCCGCGACCATGAATCTGAAGGTGTGGATTTCTGGTGGCTTGACTGGCAGCAGCATCTTACAAGTCCATATACCTCCGGTCTTGGACAGACCTTCTGGTGCAACCATGTTTTTTACAATGATATGGTAAAAAACCGGAAAGGCCGCCGTCCGGTAATCTTCCATCGTTGGGGAGGCTTAGGGAGCCATCGCTACCAAATAGGATTTTCGGGAGATGCCCGTATTAATTTCCCGACCCTCGCATTTGAACCATATTTTACCTCCACAGCATCAAATGTGGGCTACGCTTACTGGGGACATGATTTGGGAGGGCACGCTTTTACCGATGAAAACACTGTCAATAATCCGGAACTGCTTCTCCGTTGGATTCAGTTTGGAGTGTTCACTCCGATATTCCGCAGCCATGCCACTGATGACAGCCGGATAGAACGCCGTATTTGGAAATTTCCCAATTTCCCCAGCTTACTTGAAGCTGTAAAGCTCCGTTATACCCCTCTTCCCTTACATTTATACAATGGCTCGTGAGACATACGATACAGGGATAGGCATGTGTCGACCTCTGTATTATGAATATCCGGAATGTGAGGAGGCATATAAATATGAAGGTGAATATTTCTTCGGCAATGATATTTTGGTAGCTCCGATAACCGAACCGGCTTCGGCTGACGGTGTGGCCTCAAAAGAAATCTGGTTCCCGGAAGGGAAGTGGTGGGATGTTTCACACGCGGAACTTATTGAAGGCTCTTGTGTAAAAACTCTTGGTTTTTCGCAGGATCAGATTCCTTACTTTTATAAAGAAGGTGTAATGATACCGTCTAATCCGTCAATCGTGAAGACTGTCACGGCCCCTGCGACTCATATAGAAATTAATGCTGTATCGGGGAAAAACGGGATCGGTTCTCTGTATGAGGACACGGGGGATAATACTGATTATGCATCTGTATTTGCAACAACGAAATTTATCCATAATGTCGACGGTAAAACGGAAACATATACGATTTCTCCCCGTGAGGGCAACTCTTCGGGACTTGTGGATAGCCGTTCGTGGACGCTCAATGTGTTAAATGCGTTCACTCCCAAATCGGTAAGTATAAATGGCAAATCGCTTAAAGAATCCGATTGGGAATACAGCGGCCGGAATAAAAGGCTGACAATAAACATACCGTCGGCAGACTGCTCAAATCGACTGGAGGTCAAAGTGAAATATTGAGCAATCGCTTTTGACTCTGTTACTGCGAAATGTTGAATCTATAAAGGCGGTATATCGGAATCTCGCATTCCGGTATACCGCCGATTCATGGTTGAGTAGAATTTGGATTTATGATATAGTCAGCACTGAATTGTTGCGTTAGTTGAATGTCTTGACACCGCGAATATAGCCTTCAAAGTATTTACCTAAACCTCCACCGGTATAACTATACAAATAAAGAGTATAATTGCTTCCAGAATCGTAAGACGTTTTAGTTAGGTAATGAGATGAATCGAATATATTACCTCCGAATTTTTTCAAGGCAGAGTTTATGTCGGAATATTTCAGGCTTATTATTTCAGCTTGATCCTTATCGGGAAGAATGTCAAGATATAATTTCATGGCAGTTTCTGCCCGCACGGTACCGGTTTGTTCATTATGCAGCTTAATAATAAATTGTTTACCCCCGGCAAAGACTGCTACTCCTTCGATTTCATCATATATTGTAAGATCCGAATTGCTGTCTTTAATGAAATAACGCTCTCCGTCTTTTAGAACAGCCAAGCATAGATCCCGGGGATCGGACCAGATGATTTTTGTATTATCAGATAACGCGACAACACCTCTAAGCATTCCATATGAATCGTAGTTCAAATTTCCTCCGGTGTTATAACGTAAATTGATGGAATAATTATTCGTTGAGTTGTAAGAGGTTTTTGTTAAGTAGGAAGTGCCTGATGTTGAGAAAATTTCTCCTCCGAAATTTTTTAAAACCCTATTTATATCTGAGTATCTCGCGCTAATTACTGTTGCCTGATCTTTATCGGGTAAAAGATTTTCGTAATACTTCATGGCATATTTTACTTCTGTTGTATTGGATTGCAAGTCGTGCAGGGAGATGATGAAATTGCCCATGTTCGACAATACGGTAAGACCTTCGATTGAGGCGCCGCTGAGATTGGCTGTTTTGTATTGTTCCTCGGTGAGGTAATATCGCGTGCCGTCTTTCCAGATAGCAAGTGAAAGATCCTTAGGAGTGGTAGAGTAGATGGTGACATCCGGCTTTTCGGGGTTGGCAGGATCATCATTATTCAAGCCGGCAGCCTCATACAAAGTCTTGATAAATCCCTTTGCATTAGACTGGACATTGGCAAACTGATCGCCGAGCGAGCTGGAACAGTCGAGAACAAGCATGATTGCCGCCGAACTACGTTTTGTCACAATCTCCGAATTCTCCTTTTTATCGAACTCCGAGTTCTTCTGCCAGATGCCGCCATTTGCGAAAACGTATATCCACTCATCGGTGAAATCACTTTTAATAAGCACATTGTCGTCCGTATGAACTCCCTCGAACGTGAAGTTAATGAATATATCCTCAACTTCTCCTTTGATGGTAGAACCGGAGGTAGATACCATCCCATGATATTCAACATCCTCCAAGGAATAGTTTTCAAGATTGAATACACCTTCGATATAAAGTTTAGAGTCTTTTGCAGAAGCTACGTTGTCGAATGTGAATCGGATTATCGAACCATCGGAAATACCGGGTATTTTTAGGTTAATTGTCTGGATGTAATTACTTTGGGAGAGTTTGGTTGCAATTTCCTGAAATTTGGCATTCACCTCCGCCATGCTGGAAACCTCCATTGCATTCTCCTTTGAAGAAGCGAGCTTGGAAAGATTCTCCTGAAACTGCGAGATATCGGATACATCGTTGCCTCGGATGCCGATGCTATATGCAGAGATATCTTTGCCCTGTACCTTTTCGTTTTTAATGCGATTGTTGAGGGCTCCCAAATATTGCGAATCGTTTTTATATGAATTGTTCTTCATCAAAGAGCCCTGATCAAGACCATCTGTAAAAGTCACTATTGCCGCAGTAGATAAATCAGAAGGCAACGATGTTGATTGTAAAGTATTCAGAGCCTGATCCACTGAATAATAGAGAAGTGTTCCGTTTTTCTTGTTCAGACCGTCGATGAAGCTGTTGAAACCGTCGATGGATGATGTCTCAAGTTGAGTGACCGGCTGATTATAGAGTGTCTGGTTGAATCCGGATACTCCGAGATAGATGCCGCTTGGCAACCCGCTGTCGGCGATCGCTGCGACAACAGAAGTTGAGAATCCGCTTTCGGTTCCGTTGACAATGGCCTTTATCTTATAATAATTAGAGCCGCTGAGAGGGGAGTTATCTGTATACTTATTCTCTGTAAGATTTTGGGCAATCAATGTGAAATTCACATTGTCGCCCGAACGATATACATTGTAGACGGCATTATTAACAGCGTTCCACTGAAGGTTTATGGCGTTGTTTTCAGTGGTGGCATTCATTCCTTCGGGTGCAGGGATATAGTCGTGAACTTCGATATAATCAATGTCTTTGATATTATACTCTTTGATTATATCTCCGTCTTTAAAAATGCGCACCACTTTCTCCTGTTCCGCCATTGCAAAAATGGATAGAATGCCGGCGATTGCAAATAATGAATATTTGAATATTTTTATAATTTTCATGGTAGGTTTACTTTACGAATTTGATTTTCTGATTTAGGTTGGCATCCACAGCGACAGCAATATAGATACCGGTAGGAAGTTTTTCAATTGACAGTGCTTTCCCATTAGAAATTTCCGCACTAATCATGAGAATTCCATCAAGGTTGAAGATTCCAACAGTACAGCTCTTGTCTGAATCTGTTGTTAGCTTGATTGAGTCGGAAGCTCGATCGTAGAAAAGATTTGTGAATGAGATGCTCAGTTCATTGACTTCCGATGGTTTGGCTTTTTTGAACTCGAGATGATGAAAGGCGGTATAAAGCAATTCTTTACGCGATGAAGAATTGTCGGGCCCGGTTACGATCATTGAATTCTCACCGAATGTGATGCGATTGAACAGCGCCATATCGAGAGCATATTCCTGACCTGAATGCCCGGAAAAAACAAGACAGTGCGGATTTGTTTCCTCGGCTTTCAAAGAAGGAATATATGCCCCCAGACACCACAAAAAGATTAGCAGTAGATTTTTGGGCATAAAATGAAAAAGTTTTCATGGTAGATTCCCCGGACTCATGAGGTTAAAAAAAGAAAAGCGTGAGAATCTGTACTTGTCGCCCATTCCACTCGCTGAGGCCTTCGCATTGCCCGGATTCGAAGAATGAGCAGACTTGCAGAAGCCTCACGCTGAATATGTATAACTCCATGACAGACGCTCTCGCGCCTGTCGTGAGTCAAATATACATATCCGCAAAGGCATCTACCGCTGCTTCTGTCCTGACGAATCCTGAAGTTTGCGAAGTTTCAACGAGTCAAGAAAGAGCGTAGAGTAAACGCTTCACAATAAAATTATTCAACCCTCCCACAATTGCCCTGACCGGGCTTCTGCATGACGGTCTACGTCCGCTAAATTAATAAAATCTTCTCAATCCACAAACTAATATGACGGTTATCCTCGATTCAAACTGCCCAAGTGGAATAGATTCATGAACAAATCAAATTTTTGAGAACGTGACAATTAGGCCTTATTGCATAGTATTGTAAATTTACGATAAGAATACTCCGATAACCAGATGTAATCCTCTAAAAAAGACAATTACAAGTATTTCTAAACGTAGAAGGTGTACAATAGTATCCCCTCTATCTACGGCGTAGTCTATCACCTAACAATGCTTTCCAGACCACGGTTATTTCAAAAATCCTCTTTAAGGTGACGATTTATCTCAAAACTGTCACCTTAAAGGGGAAATATTTTCTCAAAAGTTTCCCTTCTTAGGGGAAAGTATTATCTTTGCAAAAAACTTACGCTCATGATAGATTTGCAACTGATAGAATTCATGCGCGAGGAATTGGCACATACTCCTCGTGAATTTCACAGGTATATGTACGATCGAATCATTTGGGAAGATCGTATGGTTGGTATCGTCGGCCCCAGAGGTGTAGGCAAGTCAACGATGGTGAAACAATATCTCTTATCCCAGCCGGATCCGGAACGTTGGTTATATGTGACGGCCGACCATAGCTGGTTCGCAACTCACACCTTGACAGAACTTGCCAATGACCTGATAAAGGATGGAGGCTTGCATCTCATTATTGACGAAGTTCACAAATATGACGGTTGGTCGAGAGAACTGAAGCAAATATATGATTCTCATGCGACCCTGCAGGTGATATTTACCGGCAGTTCGGTGCTTGACATCTATCATGGAGCCGCTGACTTGAGCCGACGCGCCTTGATGTTCCACATGCAAGGACTTTCTTTCAGAGAATATCTCTCAATGTTCAAGGGAATACATTTTCCGGTATATAATCTCGATGAAATTATAGAGAATAAGGTAGAATTGCCAACTGATTATCACCCGCTACCGGATTTTAGAGAGTATCTTCGCAATGGATATTATCCTTTCAGCAATTTGCCGGGTTATGATATACGCCTTCAGCAAATAATGCAGCAAACACTTGAGGTGGATATACCGCAATACGCGGGTATGAATGTGTCAACAGCCAGAAAGTTGCGACGGCTTCTCGGTTTGCTTTCTCAATCTGCGCCATATAAACCGAATATGACAAGCCTCGGACAAGAGTTGAAAGTAAGTAAAAATGATTTGCCAAACTATCTGGCATATCTTGAAAAAGGAGGTATGATTGGACTGTTGCGTGACGAAACCGGAGGAATGCGTGGCCTCGGAAAGGTGGAAAAAGTATATGTGGACAATCCGAACCTGATGTATGCACTTCAGGGAGAAGGCACCGATATCGGTAACGTTCGCGAAACATTCTTTTATAATCAGATGAGCGTAAACAATGAGATAGTCTCATCAAAAATCACTGATTTCAGAATCGGCGAGCATATATTCGAGATTGGTGGCTCTAAAAAGGGGAAGCGCCAACTCGAAGGAGATCCTAAAGGGATAGTTGTCCGCGATGATATAGAATACGGACATGCCCCATTCGTTCCTCTTTGGCACTTCGGTCTCAACTATTGACAGAGTCTACGCGGGCGAGGCGTTTCTTTTTGCGGATGTGGCGGACTGCATGGATTATGGCTATGATCACCATCAGAAAGCCGATCTTGCCGTGCACGCCGCCGAGGGGAGTGTGCTGATTGTGGCCAATCCAGCTGATGGTAGACGCTATGCCTGTGACAGCGGTCAGCAGGAACACCCACCAGAGGATGCACGTCGAGGTGTTGCGGTTCTTTGCAAACCGGGTGAACCAGTTGCTTTTCCTGTAATGCAGGTAGATATGGTAAAGGGAGAGAACGGTAAGCAGAATTCCGAGAATTATATGCACCCATACCGACCAGGGATATCGGCCGGAAGTGGCTTCAAGCTGGATGCCCGTTACCAGCATCAGAAGCAGCGTGATGCCGAGAGTGCGGTTGCAGATTTTGAGGCGGAAGGAAGGATTGTTCAGTCTGGTCATTGTATTTTGGCTTATTTTAATGATGCAAAGTTACAATGAACGAGGTTCGGAAAGAATGACTACAAAATGGATAAAGTTGGACTATTTAAGGTTTTTGCGAATTCCGACGGCGACATGCCGGCATGTTTTCTGAACAGCCTTGAGAAATAAGCGTAATCATTATATCCGAGTGAATAGGCAATCTCTTTTGCCGACTTCGAAGTGTAAATAAGCATCCGCTTTGCCTCGATGACAATCCTTGAACGCAGGTATGCTCCGACGCTCAGGCCGGTTGCGCCCTTTACAGCTTCGTTGAGATATGCTTCCGAAATATTGAGCATGGATGCATAGGCCGCCGGACTCTTTTCCTGAGTGAGATGTTTGTCGAGCAATTTTCGGAAACTCAAAGTGATAGCCATATATCGACTGATTGCACCGCTGTCGGATTTGCCGACTACTGAAAGTACAATACTTTTTATTGCCGAAGCGATGGCTCCTGAGATATTGCAGTCGCCGCTGTTGCGCTCAAACATAGCGCATAATTCAATTATATCGTTCATGGCGCTCTCTCCGGGACTTAACGGGTAAGGCGAAATGGAATATTCATCGAGCGCACGCGCCTCAGTTTCCGTGAGGAATTCGGGCGAAAAAGCGAGCATCCATCCGTCGGCATTCCACTCCGCGCCCGACGGTTTCCTGTGCACCTGCCATGGCGACACTATCAGAATGTCTCCTGCCTTGATTTCAATTTGCTCAAAATCGACCTCTAAAGTTGCCGACCCTCCTGTGAGCAGCACAACGATATAATAGTCATCGCGATGCGCGTATGTCCGCATTTCGGTTTTACCATACTGATCGAAATGTTTCATAAACACTCCGGAACGGGAGATCTTCTGCATGCTGGAGAAGGGAAGGTCTTTGGCTTTGGGCATGGCGGAAAATATGTATTAATTCAGTTTCGCAAGTAGCCTAATCTATTGTCCCGAGAGTCGCTCCGCGACTTGTCTCGTCAAATCTCAAACTACATGCTAAACTTGAGTTATATTACATGGCTCGATAACATTTGCGGTAAATTTATGGAATTTGAATGAAAAAATCAAATTAAGCATAACTTCTATATGTCAGTTTATAAGAAAAGCGGCGCGGTTGTTTGTTTTATAGTTAAAACTATAAACGATTATGAAGAATATTCTACGATCCGCTATAATTGCCGCAGCCGCACTGCTGCCGGCCGGTGTCTCCGCGCAGTATTATGAGATTGCAAACCAGCTTCCCGGGATGATCCAGCCCATCCTTTCCGGATCGCTCAACTACAAAGGATTCATCGAAGCTTCCTATACGCAGGGTCTCGGCCATTACAAGGCAAACTTCCTGACGGTTTCGACATCGCAGGGTTTCCGCTATTCCAACTGGTTTTATATGGGCGTAGGCGCCGGAGTTGATTTCCTCTTCTCGAATGTCAACGACAACTGGGGATCCGACTGGAACAGTTTCTATTATGACAACAACGGTTTCGACACAGGCCATTCGAGTCGCGCGAACGCCGTGATGGTTCCGCTCTTCACCGACTTCCGGTTCAACGTCGGCGGCAATCCCATGAACGGTCCCGCCGGCTCTCTTGCGTCATTCTTTATAGACCTGAAGGTGGGCTGCTCATTCTTATGCAGCGACGACTATATCCGCATCAACAACGGCTACCTCACCAATCAGCAATATTTCTATTTTCAGCCATCGATGGGCGTTCGCATACCGCTGAGCAAGAAGAATCCGAGGCAGGCATTCGACCTCGGTGTAACCTATAAGCTGCTAACTTCCAACTACTGGAGCTCATGGCAACGCAACGTCACGCTCTCGAGCCTCGGCGTCACCGCCGCCTTCGAATGGTGATTATTTGCGGGAGCACTCCGGGCATAGACCGGAGATGATGAAGTTGGCGGATTCCTGAATGAAGCCGTCGGCCAAGGGGATCGGCGGTATCGGCGCGGAGGGGAGGCAGAAAGTGCGGCCGCAGCGCGTGCAATGGAAATGCACGTGCAGGTCGGAGTGCATAATGTTTCCCGACAAACTATGATTCTCTTCTGAATGGCCGCATGCATGACAAACCTCATATTTCGCCGACCCGCTGCCGTCGTCGATGATATGCACAAGCCCTTTTGAGCAGAACTGCGACAAGGCACGCGTTATCGTGGAGCGATCCACGGTGTCGAGTGCCCTTTCTATATCGAGCGCCGATATCGGCTGCCCGGCCTTCTCGATTGCCGACAGCACCAGAATCCGCAAGGCCGTCGGCCTCACGCCATGCTCTGCCAGCCGTAGCTCTAATTCAGAATTGTTCATCTTCGGAAAAAGTCTTTTTTAAGAAACAGAGTTTATATTGCTGTTATTGTTTTAGAATCTATTTTCGGAGGCGGAGGAGGGTCCAGATGATGGTGATGAGGGTGACGCCGGTGTCGGCGAAGACGGCGCCCCAGAGGGTGGCGATGCCGAAGGCGCCGAGGATCATCACGAGGGCTTTGACGCCGAGGGCGAAGCTGATGTTCTCGATCACTACGCGGCGCACTTTGCGCGCGAGGGAGATGGCTTCGGGCATCTTCTCGAGGTTGTCGCCGGCTATGACGACGTCGCTGCTCTCCATGGCCATGTCGGTGCCGAGCGTGCCCATGGCAACGCCTACGTTGGCGGCGGCTATGGCCGGTGCATCGTTGATGCCGTCGCCGATAAACGCCACTTTGTGACCGTCTTTCACCATCTCCATGATGATCTTCTGTTTGTCGGCCGGCAACAGCGAAGCATGACTCACATCGGCGCCGACTTCGTGAGCTACGCGCTCAACGGCGCCGTGACGGTCGCCCGAAAGTATCTCTACAGATTTCACACCGAGGTTGTGAAGCTTACGGATGGCGTCGGCGGCTTCCGGTTTGACGGTGTCGAGAAGGAAGAGCGATCCTATATATTTCCCGTTGAGACTCACGCATATCTCCGTGGCGTCGGAATCTGATGTGGGCACTTCCATGCCCATCCGTTTCATGAGAGCCGTGGATCCGGCGGCGGCTTTGCGGCCACCGACAAGTCCGGTGATGCCGTGTGCCACTGTCTTGACATTTTCGGCCGCGGGTATGTCGATCTTTCGGCGCGAAGCTTCGGCGATTATTGCCTTGGCGAGGGGATGGGCCGACTCGCGGTCGAGAGCGGCGGCAACGGAGAGCACTTCCGCCGGGTCGACACCCTGAGCCGGAGATATGCCGGAGATATGGAAGGCGCCGGTGGTGAGTGTGCCTGTCTTGTCGAACACTACGGTGTCGACATCCCTCATGGCATCCACATATTTAGAGCCTTTGAAGAGCAGTCCGCGCCGGGAGGCATTGCCCAGCGAGGCGAAGTAGCTCAGCGGTATGCTCACCACAAGAGCACAGGGGCAGGAGCAGACAAGGAATACGAGCGATCTGCGGAACCATTTCATCCATTCGAATGCTTCTCCCTGACATGCCGACACTATCCATGGAACAAAGAATACGAGTGCCGCAAGTATGAACACGGCGGGGGTATACCAGCGGGTGATGCGTCTCAGGAGATTCTCGGTCGGTGATTTCGTGGCCTGCGCATCCTCGATCATGCGCATTATGCGGCTCATGGAGGAATCCGAGAAGGGGCGCAGGGTACGGGCTTCGACGGCGCGGTCCACCGGAATGATGCCCGAAGACAATTCGCTGCCCGGTTTATAGGCGCGGGGAACGGATTCGCCCGTTATGGCCGATGTGTCGAACTCCACATCGTCGGATCCGAGAAGCTCGGCATCGATCGGCACGCGCTCGCCTGGCTTAACTATCAGCACCGTGCCCGGCTTCAGACCTTGCGGGGCTACGCGGCTCACTGAGCCGTCGGCATTCTTCACATTCGCCGAGTCGGGAAGCTTGCCGAGGAGCGCCTTGATGCGTTTTTTGACATCGTCGGAGGCGGAATGCTCCATCTTCTCGCCAAATGAATAGAAGAGCAGCACCGCCACACCTTCCGGATATTCTCCGATAGCGAAGGCACCGACGGCAGCCGCAACCATAAGCGTGAATTCATTCATCACGCTGCCGCTGCGCCAGGATGCGAACATCTCTTTTACCACCGGCCAGCCCACGGGAATCACTGCCAACAAATAAAAAATGATTTCAAGTATCGACTCCCCGTAGCCAAAGGTGCGTCCCATGGCTTGGAATGAGGCAGTATGCGTGAGGATTATCCCGGCAACGAGAAGTATGGCGGAGATAATCTCGGCGAGATACGTGTGTATGAAACCGCTCTCTTCGTGAGAGTGGTTATGGTTATGGCAATGGTGGCAATGTTCTCCCATCTTTTTCAGGTTATATCCATTAAACAATTTTTCAATGTCAAGTTTCTTCGTCGTGCGAAACTTGACGATGCGAAATTAATGGAAACTTTCTGCACATGGAGTGCAAAAAGATAGCGATGGGAACAGAACCGAAGCTTGTCAGCGCTCCGCGAGCGACATGCGGGCGAAGAGTATGGGGAGGCGCTTTTCGCACGATACGAGGGAGAACGCGGCATTGCCGGCATTATAGTCATGCCTCCTGATCTCCACGGTGTCGCCGAAGCTTCCCTCGTGGAGGAATGAAAGCTCAAGGCGTTTCACGTAGTGGCTGTCGAAATCTCCGAGACTGTATTGATTCAGCAGAAGTGTGACATATCTCACCGTGTTGACATGCCGGTAGAAATCGATATCGTTGTATTTGAAGGAATAGAGGTTCTCGGGAACGGTAGCTGTTATCGCTTTTGCCGAAGAATCCGACGGTGCGGTACCATAGGGGAGTATCTCCACATGTTTGGCCTGAGGTTCAATTGGGCAGACATCCCCGGAGATAGCCTCTTCCGGGAGAGAGAGATGGGAGAGCCCGAAATTCTCATGGGTCTTCAGATCGAGCACCATCCAGACAGAACGGGCATATCCGAGGATTTTACCCGATTCATCTTTCACCGAGAAACAGCGGGTGGAGAAATGACGGTTGAAAGCCTCCACCCATGTGGTCAGAGTATATTGTGTGTTGCATTTGGGATATGAAGTCATGTCGATGGTGAGGCGAGAGAGCACCCATCCTGCGCCGAGATGCTCCATCGAAGGATTTCCGATACCCAGCGAATTGGCATGGGCGGTGGCAATTTCAATGATATTGCTAACGAGGATGTTTACAGCCAGTTCTCCCTCGGGGTTGGACTCGTTGGCGGATATGAAGAATGATTGCGAATATTCCATTTTGCGAATTCAGTTTAAAGTTAAGGAACAGTGTCTAAGGCTCGCTGTTCACGATTTCAAGAATTTCCGAAGGATTCGTCACAATATGGTCGGCATAGGTTTTACGAAGTTCCGAGACGGGTCGGAATCCCCATGACACGCCTACGGATTCCACGCAGGCCCGTCTTGCCGTCTCCATGTCCACGCCTGAATCGCCGACATAGAGCACTTCCGCTTTGGGAGTGGGATGCTCGTTGAGTATGGCGAAAACAATCGAAGGGTCAGGTTTCACCGGGCGCATGTCCACCTGACCTGCTAATGCCACAAACGGTATGTCGGGGAAGAAATGGGAGATGATATGCTCCACCGCCGACTGGTATTTGTTGGAGGCCACGGCCACGGCCACACCTTTGTCGGTGAGGGTGCGCAGGAGTTCCGGAATGCCCGGGTAGGGACGGGTGTTGTCGGTGGAATGCTGGTCGTAGTATTCGCGGAAAATCGCGAGCAGACGTTCCACGGTCTCTGCGTCGGCGTCAGGTTCGGCGCGTTCCACGAGTTTCCGGACGCCGTTTCCCACCATATAGTTATACGTGCTGAGTGCATGTTCGGAATAGCCTAGTTGCCTGAGCGCATAGTTGCAGGCTTCCCCGAGATCGGCGATGGTATTGAGCAGAGTGCCGTCGAGGTCGAATATCACCAGTTTCTTCATATCGAATCTTTTTGAATTTTTTTGAATCTTGTTTCAGAACGGGTAACCAATCGAGAAATGGAAAGAGGAGTCGCGGTGCCAGTCGGGATGAATCAGCGGCCATGGTTCGGCTCCGATTGCCGGATTGTGCGCTTTCATACCTAAGTCGAAGCGGAGCAGAAAATAATTGAAGTCGAGTCTTATTCCGGCTCCGTAGGCAGCCGCCAGCTCTTTATAGAACGTTTTGAAGCGGAACATTCCTCCGGGCTGGTTTTCATAATTGCGGATAGTCCATATATTGCCTGCGTCGATAAAGAGGGCGCCTTCAACAATCCAGAAGAGTTTGGCGCGGTATTCCACGCTGAGGTCGAGGCGGATGTCGCCGCACTGGTTGATGAAATCGCTCACGGAGTTGGAGCCGGGGAATCGCCCCGGGCCGAGCGTGCGCACATCCCAGCCGCGCACGCCGTTGGCTCCGCCGCCGTAGAACCGCTTCTCGAACGGGAGGATGGAGGAGTTGCCGTAGGGCACGCCCACACCGAGTCCGAAGCGGCAGGCCAGCGAGTTGCGGTTGTCGAAGATACGCAGATAAGAGAAATCGCCATCCACCTTGGCATATTGCGAATAGTGGATGCCGAACACCTTATATGGATTGGCGTGGAAATCGGAGCGATGGTTGAAGATACTGCTGAGAGCGAAGAGGAAATTGCCCGCCACCTCCGCATTGACGCGCACGGAGTAGATGTCGCGCTGCATGGAGCGCGACCAGGGGGTGTCGGCGCGTTTGTTGGTATGATAGAAGCTATAGCCCATGCGCATTATGAAATGGTCTTCGTAGCTATAGCGGAGAAGCGGATTGTCGGGAGCAATGTCGTCGAGAAAATTATTGGTGCTTTCGGGCAGATAGACATAGTTGATGTCCACCGGCGTAAAGGTGTGGCGGTTGCGGTTGAAACGTTCCGACCATTTGTAGCTCCATCCGGCTGTCGAGATGATGCGCGTGTATTCGGGACGTTCCTGATAATTCATCGAGATATCGAGCTCCGTCGAGGCCTTTATGCGGCGTTTGAAACTTTCTCGGAGAAACGGCGCCTTGAATTTAGGGAAATTGATGCCCACCTCCCCGGCGAGTTCGAGATAGCGGTTGTGGATGAGTCCCGAAAGGTTGCCACTGAGCGATTCGTATGCGCCGCGCACCTTCACGGTCATTGTTTCCGACCCTTTGGCGAGGTTGCGGTGGCTATAGGTCAGCCCGACGGCCACTCCGAGGTCTCCCTCGGAATTGGTGCCCTCCAGTTCCGCCGAGAAGCTCTGGCTCTTACCGGGGGTGAGCAGAATATATGCGTCGAGGAATCCCAGCGGGCCGGCCACACCCGCCGGCAGGAAGCGGATGTTTATGAATTTGAGGATGCCGAGTCGTCCGAGGGCGGCATAGGTGTTGTTGACGTCGCGCAGTCGGTAAGGCTTCCCTTTGGCTATGAAGCAGTTTTCATAGAGCACTCCCGGTCGCAGATATCTGTGGGGTCCGTAGAGTATGGTGACATCCTTATAATTCACCGTGTCGGCCGCCTGATAGTTTCTGATATCTGCCGTAACCCCCGGGTCATAGTCCATTATATAATAGATGTTGCGGACTATGTATTCGCGATGGGTATCGATAAGATAGTTGGGCGAATCGGAGGGGTATGCGGGCTTGAGCGTCATTGTGAGGTCCACATCGAGCGATTCGGCCGTGGTGTCGGCATTGAAGGTGATGAACTCTTTGCCGAAAGCATAATATCCGCGGTTGCGCAGTCGGGTCGTTATGAGGTCGCGCTGCGTTTCGAGCAGACTTCGGTCGAGCGGGTCGCCCGGGCGGATTGCGAACCTGTCGGAATCGCGCATCACGATCTCGCGGAGCGTATCGTTGGGAAACTCATATTGAATCGAGCGGATCACGTGGGCGCGTCCAGGATTGAGGCCGAATTTCACCTTCATCTTCCGCTTTTTATGGTTGGCGAGGGTATCGGTCGTGACCTGCGCGCCGAGATATCCGGCGTTCACCATCGCCTTGCGGAGCTGCTCGGCATCGGATTCGGTGGCGAGAGAATCGAAAATCACGGGCGGCTCTCCGAGCTTGCGTATCCAGCGGTTCCACCATTTAGTGGAGTCTTTGCCGCTCAGGTTGTAGATTCCAAGCCGGAATTTAGTGGCCCAAAGCATCTTGTGGTTGGGCTGATTGCGGACATAGGTCATGAGCTGCCGCTCGTCGAGCCGATGGTCGGAATCGTTGAGCTCTATCTTTACGTCGTCAAGAAGATATTTTCCCGGGGGTACATGGCGCGACGAAGAGCAGCTCCACATTGCCGTGAGGGTAACGAGGAGCAGGAGCGACGCCGGGAGTTTGCGGGTTATTATCTTCACGATGTTACAAAATAAGACTCTGTTCCTTAAAATTTCGGGGCCGTAGGGGCGGCTTACGGTAATTTTAATTCCCCTAATAAGGAAATATGTTTTATTGTAATATTTTTAATCAAAAATAAGTCAATTTTGAGAGGAATCCAAAATTTCAGATATCTGTTTCCTCTATATTTTAACATTTCAGGTAATTTCTTCATTAAAAAAATTACCTTTTGTCTCGCACCCTTGGGCGTCTTTTGCCCCTTGCTTTCAGTCACATACCTCGGTATGCTCCTTTCAGCAAGTGTCAAAATCCGTTCCAAGTCTGCGACCCCTACGACTCCGAAATTTTAAGGAACAGAGTCTAATTCTTTTTGCCGAATCCGGGGTCAATGTGCACCTTCATGCAGACTGCGAATGTGGCCAGACAGCAGAGCATCACGAACCAGAAGAAATTCACGTAACCCTGCGGACCGGCCGATCCGAATAGATTGAAAGCCGAGATATGCTCATGGAGCCATCCGGCGGCCATGCCCGGAAGCATCATGCCGAGAGCCATGAACGCCGTGCAGAAAGCATAGTGCGAAGTCCGGCTCTCTCCGCGGCTGAAATATATCAGATAGAGCATATAGGCTGTGAATCCGAAACCATAGCCGAACTGCTCGATGAATATCGCCGAAGATATGAAGATGAAATTCTGAGGCTGCCACATGGCCAGCACGCAATAGAAGGCGCAGGGGAGCGTGAGCGAAAGAGCCATGGGCCAGAGCCATTTCTTCAGCCCTCCGCGCGATATGGCGATACCGCCGATGATTCCGCCGGCAAGCAGGGCTACGACGCCGACGGTGCCGTTGACGAATCCGACCTGCGAGGTGGTGAGACCGAGTCCACCCTCGGCGCGGGCAGAGACGAGAAAAGGCTGCACCAGCTTGATGCACATGGCCTCGGGCAGACGGTAGAGGAACATGAAGAGCAGGGCGCTGACGATATGGGGTTTGCGGAAGAATGTGACGAACGTGTTGGCGAAATCTCGCACGATAGTGGATGCCGTCACGCCGGGTATCGGCCGGTCGTTGGCCGGACGCGGAAGGAAGCGGGTGTGATAGAGCGCCGTCAAAAGGAAGAACGCTCCCAAAATAATGAATATCCACGACCATGCCTGAGCCACGTTGCCCGATTTTTCGAGGTGGCCTGCAAGCATCACGAGTCCGCCTTGTCCCATCACGGAGGCGATACGGTAGAAAGTGGAGCGCACCCCGACGAAGGAGGCCTGCTCATGTGCCGGAAGTTCTATCATGTAATAGCCGTCGGCCGCAATGTCGTGGGTGGCCGAGAAGAAAGCCGTGAGCCAGAAAAAGAGGAGCGTCGAGGCGAAAAAGAAAGAGGTGGGCAGCAGGAATGCCACCGCCGAGAGCGATATTGCCATGAGATACTGCATGGCTATCGTCCAGTAGCGTTTTGTCTTCACAAGGTCGACAAACGGGCTCCAGAAAGGCTTGATCACCCACGGGAGGTAAAGCCAGCCGGTGAAGAAAGCCATCTCCGTGAGGCCGACGCCCATATTGTGATACATCAGCACCGTCAGGGTGTTGACGGCGAAATAGGGGAGTCCCTCGGCGATATATAGCGTCGGAATCCATGCCCAGGGGGATGTGCGCTTACGGCCTGCGGCGTCAGGCGAGGAATGGTGCGGCGACTTCCGCGGGGAGCCGTTTGAAAGCTGTCTCTTCATAAATTTCCTTTGCCGTGGCCTCTGTGATTCTGTCGAAATCCTCGCGGCGCGGCAATATGAGGATTCCGGCCATGTCGATGGCGCCGGGACTTACCATTATTCTGTCGTTCTCTCTGAAATAATGCGACGGGCGATGAGCCTTGCGCGGTATCAGGGCGATGCGCAGTAACCCGCGTTGCGATATCCAGAAAAAGGCGTTGACCATATCCGGGTCGGAGACTCGGGCCTCCGGGTTGTATCCGCAGGCTTTCGCGCAGGCGGCAAGCGCCCTCATACCTTCGGGCGTGGGCTCGATCACTGCGCTGAGGAAAGCGAACGGGATATCGGCGCCATATTCCTCGGAACTCATCCATCCGGCGCGATCGATGGGATGATAGCGCTCCACAAGTGAAATCAGCGGAAGCTCCGATTTGAGCACCGCCTGACAATGCCTGTGGTCGGGGGCCGATGCGCCTGCTTTGGCTCCGTTGAAGAAAATCGCCAGATCGGGAGCCGCCTCTGCCATGGCCGCCATCTCTATCGGTACGGCGCCCTGCGGCTCATGGCGTTTCGACACTATGGTGAAATGCACAGGCAGGATGGGGTAGGGATTCACGAGCAGATGCCAGTCGCTGTCCCAGTCGAGAGTGATCTGATCCTGCGGGCGGTTGGCGGTGCAGAGAAAGCAGGGTCTCGCGGCCACCGACACTTTGTCGACGGCAGCGGCCGTTGAGCGTATTCGCGCGGGATTGCACTGCGCGGCGGCGCCCAGATCGCCAAGCGGCAGAGGGCGCCGGGAAGCCTCGATGAGACGGTCGTAGTTCCTTTTGGCTTCGTGCCACGCTGAAAGCTGCGTCTCGATGAGGGTGTTGATATCTTCGTTGTTTAGTGGAATCATGTCTCTACAGTGAGGAAAGGATATGATCAGAACGGCAGTTCGTCGGAGTCACCGGAATCATCGAACTCATCGTCGTCTCCGAAATCATCCTCGTCCCAATCCTCGCGTTGCGGGCCGAATGGCAGCGGACCGGGGAATGGGGGACGGTTGCGCATGTTTTCCCTCACGCGCGCCATGAGCTCGATGGAGCGCAGGCAGTCCTTGTAATTGTTGTTGGCGTTCACCTTCTCTATAGAAAGGGCGGCGTCGGAGTTCCCCTCCCAGCGGCGGCAGAGGTAGAGCGGCTCATAGATGCGGCCGAGGGGATATTCGCGGCTTATGCGCAGAGCCATGGCATAATCCTCCCCATAGCTGACATTGGGGAAAAGGAAGCGGCGCGCGATGGGGGTGAAGAAAGCGCGGGGCGCCCCGAATCCATTGATGCGCAACGCGTTGTTCGGGCCGTTGGTGTCGGTCCATTCCTCATGGCTTATCAGTCCCGGCGGAATGGGATTCCCGTCGAAATCCACCATCATGTAGCTGCCGATCACCATGGCGAAGTTTCCCGTGCGGAATCTGGTCACAATCTTGCTCAGGGTTCGCGGCGAGTTGTAGAGGTCGTCGGAATCGAGCTGCACTGCGAAACGTCCGCACTTGTCGGAGAGCAGAGCGCGGTTCCAGCATCCGCCGATGCCGAGGTTTTCGGAAGCGTCGACCTTGATGAGGACGAGTCTCGGATCGTCGATCTTTTCGAGAAGCTCGCGGGTACCGTCGGAGGAATCGTTGTCGACCACAATAACATTGAACCCGAACGCGCATTCCTGCGAGAGGGCCGACTCCACGGCCTGACCCACAGTGCGGACACGGTTGCGCACAGGGATCACCACCGATGCCTCGACAGGGAATGCCTCCGCGTCGTAGTCGATGGTATCTGAGGAAGGCGTCACGAGTCCTTCGATCTGTCGCAGATGGTCGGTAAGCGTCTTCTCCATCTGAAGCTGATAGACGCGGTTGCGAGGGTCGACATAATCGTGTTGCTTCTCGCCGCTTTTCCGGTAGTCCACCCTCGAAACGGTGTAGAGATATTCCGGAATCATGGCCATCATCTTGCCGATCGTGACGCGCAGGCGCAGGGCATACCATCCGCCGTCAAGCATGTCGGACTCCTCGCTTGTGAAATCCTCCGTGGCGGTGAGCACATCGGCCACATTGAGAAGCACCAGCGGACCGAAGTCGAAATCATCGCGCACCGATCCCGGCTGATAGTCGTTTACCGGATGGTTGATCAGCGTGCCGTCGTCGTTGCGCTCGCGATAATAGCAATATGTGAAAGTGGAGTCGATCTCCGAGGCTACTTCCGTGAGCCGGTGGATGCAATGTTCGTCGAGCTCGATCCGGCGGTCGTCGAGCTGCACAAGCACGTATTGCTCGAGACTGCTGTGGAAAATCTCTTCGCGGAGGTCGTTGACGTTGGTGAATCTTATTATTTTCATTTTAAGAAAGAGTCTAAGGGAAAGAGTCTTACCGAGTGATTCAATGTTTGAGCCTGTCGAGTATCTCCTTCATCAGCCTGTCTCTGTCTGTCTGGGTAGTGATGGCTTCGAAGGGCACGGAGAGCACGGCGTTGCGTCCCCTCCCTCGGTTCACGATGAACGCGGCCGGGAGATCGTTGTCGGTGAATGTAAGGAGGGTTTCGGCGTTTCCTCCTTCGGAAGGCGCAAGTACATCGGGATTCTCCACGATATACATGTCGGGATTAAGCGTGGCGCTGTATTGGAGAGTGCGGCCGTCTGAAGCGCGCAGACGTCCCGAGCGGGGACGCGCCACGGAATCCGTCGGGACGGTGCCCAACACCACTTCGGCGAAATTGCGGTCGTCCGCTCCGTAGCGGTAGCTGAAAAGGTCGGAAACCACATATTCGCCCGAGACGATAAGGTTGCCGCCGTTGTCGGAGAAAGTGCGCAGCTGTTTCTGCATCTCCGGCGTGAACGTGCGGAAGCGGAGTCCGCTCTTGCCGTTGCCCGTTATTCCGGCTTTCTGCTTGCCGAGAATGAGGTCGATCGTCTTATAGTCGGAGAGTTTCACATCTCCCTTCTCGACTGCATCGGCGCCGCATGACACGAATCCCAGGCCCGCGCCGGCAAGCGAGCGACCGTGGAGAGCGGGATAATCGAACGTGTTGCCGGCAATCACCTGCGTGGCGTAGTTCGACCCGCTGCGGCCGAACGATTCGCCGGCATTGCGGTTGAACTCCGTCTGATAGCCTGTGAAGGAGATGTCTTTGATGTAGGGCACACCGAAATCTGTTTCGGCATTGAATCCGGCGCGGTTGCCGTCGGAAAAATGCGAGGGGGCGCTGACGCGCGAGAAGCCGTTGACGATGAGCACCGGCTTGCTCTCATCCGGAGCCTCACGGAGGGCGAGTGTCTCGGAGGGGAATGATTGGCCGCCGCGGTTAAGGGCAATTACCCGGAAACTATGGATATCGTGGTCGGCCACCTTCAGGTCGTAATGCGTGGCGGTGGTTTCGGCTATCTTATGGAAACCGAGCTCTTTTCCGGAGCGTCCCAGAATCACGTAGCGGTCGGGCATGGCGGTCTCCTCAAGCGGGTCGGGTGTCGGCGTCCAGCTCAGACGGTAGTGGTTTTTCTTGAGACGTTTTATGGCGAAGTCGCCGACGGGGAGGGGCTGTATCACAAGCTCGCGGTCCTTACGCTCGGCGAGGAACCGTGCGATACCTTTGTATATGGCGCGTCCTACATCAAAGCGGAAAGCCGGATCAAGGCCATACCACATGTCGGCGAAGTTCTGATGGCTCATAAGCTCGATGAGAGTGGTGGGCACTTCCGGCACACGGGCTTCAACGTAGGATTTGTCCCACATCGAGCGGCGTGTCCATGCAGGCTCATATTTCTGCCGGATATCATTGGTGATCTGGCGCATCACCAGATCGGTGAGCATTCGGGAGTTGATGCGCGGCGTGCCGTCGCGGTATGAATCGCCGTTTTGGGTGAAGTAGATTCCGAGCGTTCCCACAAAGGAATCGTCGGCGCGTTTGCCCGCATCGGAATGGAGCGCCAGCGCCATGTCTACCGGGATGTTGAGCCCCTCGCGGTTGGGAAGCACGCGCGAGCCGCCGGCAAGATAATTCACCCAGTGTCCGCGTGATGTATAGTCATCCTTGTAATCATCGGCTCCGTGGTATGGGGAATAGACCGATTCCGGGAATCCGGCCCAATGCAGCCAATAGCGCGCACCCTCAAGGAAGCGCGGCATGCCGGATGTGCGGAACACCGGCGGAGCACCCTTGCGTTCCGGCTCCATCGGAGCTGCCGGAACCGAAGTGTCTGCTTCCTGAGAGTCGGGAGTGTCGGTGGATTCATCTGGGCTGTCGGAGGAATCAGAGCTATCAGAGCTATCAGAAGAATCGGTTTCCTCGTCGGCATCATCTTCTTCGGCGCTCTCTTCCGCAGCCGAGGCTTCGGCCGGCTCTTCGGGCGTGGAGGGATCATAATAGATATCGGAGCGGCGGTTGCTGCGGGCGATGTTGCCCATGCCTCCGCCGATTTTCACGGCATCGGCCGTCACGGCGAGTCCCTCGCTCTTGGCCGAGATGTTGGAGAGCGTCACCACCGGCTCGGTGTCGCTGTATCCCTTCTCGAGAGGGAACGTGCCGAGATATATCCATGTGCCTCCTCCCATTGTCTGGTTCACGAGGAATTCCTTAGAACCGCCGGAATAATTTACGGTGTAATGGGCATCCTCGGTGGAGTTGGGGAGCGATTTATAGCTTACGTAGACGGCATATTCGCCATCTTCGGGAATATCGGCATACCATGCCGCAACGGAAGGCTTGCCTCCCTTGACCGATGTGGTCTGGCGATAGGTCCCGTTTTCAAAAGGATTCTCGGTGTCGCGGAAGTCCGGAAGGTCGTAGATGAATCCGTCGAACTCGCCCGTCACCCATGGCTTCGAGCCGGTCATCTCTTTGTAGTATGGCTGGGAATATATCTGGCCTTCGTTGTTGGTGTCGTTGTCGACAATCACCTCGTGGCTGTTGGTGTCGCGCTCGCGTGGGAGCATCACGTAGGCGCCGGCGTTTTCAAGCATCGGCACCACGAAAGGCAGGATATAGCCCATTGTGTATGTATCTTCCACAGTCTGGAAAAGCAGCGGGCGCTGCCACATCCATGAGCCTGAGCCGGGGCGGAAATAGCGGCCGTGGGAATGCCAGAGGGCCACGATGTCGTTTTCCATTCCCTTGTCGGGATGGATATATGGATTGGCTTCCACCACAAAGGGCGGGTTCTTGCGGAATTTCTCGGGAAGTTTGTCGACCTTGGTTATATAATAGGCGAGATTACGCGGGCCGACGTTCAGATTCACGCGATAACCCTGCAGCGAATCGGGCAGTGCATTCGAAACGCATGCTCCGATGGAATCGATAAGCTCGCGGGTCACGGGCAGGTAGGTGAAGTTCTCGTTGAGGCTCACCCTCGCCGTGCGCGACGTCTTGTCGGGCTTGACGCTGTTCACCCTCAGTCCCCCGGGATTGAGGTTGCGGGGAATCCATTCGAGCACGGCGCCGTTCACCAACAGCGTCAGCGAATCGTTGGAAGCCACTTCCGGCTGAGGTCTGGGCGCCTGACGGACAGTTCTCCGCTTCGACGACTTTTTACCTTTACGCGATTTTCTGCTTTTCTTGCGGCTCTTCCGCGTGCTCTTTTTGGATGATTTCTTTTTTGAAACTGATTTTGAAGTTCTGGCTTTCGCCTTGGCTTCGGATTGCTCGGCAACGCCTATCGATGCGAGGGCTATGAGGAATGCAACAATTATATAGAAAAATTTCCGGAAATTCATTGTTCTGATTTTTGAAATACAAAGATACATAAAAAATCGCGTTTTTTATGTATCTTTGCGCAGAAGGGGAATTAACAATTCTCCTTATTAATGATTTTTATACTACAATTGAAATTTTTTATACATTGACTCAAGTTTCGCATGTAATTTGATGTATATGACGAAAGAGAGTCGCTCCGCGACTCTCCTGAGCAAGATATTGGATTATTTGGAAACTTAAATTACTGATATAACAATGGCAACAAAACCTTTTCATTACCAGGAAATGTTCCCGCTGGGACCTGATACCACCGAGTATCAGCACATCACGTCCGACTATGTGAAAGTAGAGAACTGGAACGGCCACGAGATGCTCGTGGTTGATCCGAAGGCTCTGACAATCCTCGCAAACGTCGCCTCCCACAACTGCTCGTTCATGCTTCGCCGCGAACATAATGAGCTGGTGGCAAAGATCCTTCATGATCCCGAAGCTTCCGAAAACGACAAATATGTGGCTCTCACGATGCTCCGCAATGCCGACATAGCCGCCAAGGGCGTGCTTCCCTTCTGTCAGGATACGGGCACCTCGATCTGCGCCGGCTACAAGGGTCAGCAGGTCTGGACAGGCTGCAACGACGAGGAGAAGATTTCCGAGGGTGTCTACAAGACTTATACCGAGAATAATCTCCGCTATTCGCAGAACGCCCCCCTCACGATGTACGATGAGGTGAACACCGGTTGCAACCTTCCCGCCCAGATCGAGATTCATGCCACCGAGGGTATGGAGTATAACTTCCTTTTCGTCGCCAAAGGTGGCGGCTCGGCCAACAAGACCTATCTTTATCAGGAGACAAAGGCCATCCTCAACAAGAAGACGCTCGTGCCCTTCCTGATTGAAAAGATGAAGACTCTCGGCACTGCCGCATGTCCTCCCTATCATATCGCGTTCGTGATCGGCGGCACGTCGGCCGAGGCCAACCTTGCCGCAGTGAAGAAGGCATCGGTGAAATATTACGACAACCTTCCCACAAAGGGCAACGAATACGGCCATGCCTTCCGCGATGTAGAGCTTGAGAAGGAACTTCTCGAAGCCGCACATTGCTTAGGACTTGGCGCTCAGTTCGGCGGCAAATATTTCGCTCACGACATCCGCGTGATCCGCATGCCGCGCCATGGAGCTTCATGCCCCGTGGGCATGGGCGTCAGCTGCTCAGCCGACCGCAACGTAAAGGCTAAGATCAATAAAGAGGGACTCTGGGTTGAGAAACTCGACGAGAATCCCGGCGAGCTTATCCCCGTGGAGCTGCGCAACGCAGGCGAGGGAGAGGCCGTGAAGATCGACCTCAACCGCCCGATGCCCGAGATTCTTGCCGAACTGGACAAATACCCCGTATCGACACGCCTTTCGCTCAACGGCACAATCATCGTGGGCCGCGACATAGCCCATGCCAAGATCAAAGAGCGTCTCGACGCCGGCGAGCCGATGCCCGAATATCTCAAAGACCATCCTATCTATTATGCCGGACCGGCCAAGAAGCCCGAAGGATATGCCTCCGGATCTTTCGGCCCGACTACAGCAGGCCGTATGGACCCCTATGTGGACCAGTTCCAGGGCGCCGGCGGCTCGATGGTGATGATCGCCAAGGGCAACCGCAGCCAACAGGTAACCGATGCCTGCAAGAAGCATGGCGGTTTCTATCTCGGCTCTATCGGCGGTCCGGCCGCCATTCTGGCCAAGAACTCCATCAAGAGCGTGGAATGTCTCGAATATCCCGAACTCGGCATGGAGGCCATCTGGAAGATCGAGGTGGAGAATTTCCCCGCATTCATCCTTGTCGACAACAAGGGCAACGACTTCTTCAAGCAGATCAAACCCCGCTGCCCGCTTGCCTGACGCGGACTCGGCGATATAATTTTTCGGTGTGCGGAATCATTTTCCGCACGCCGATTTTTTTGTATCTATTGCCGAACAATAACGCATTTCGGGAGTTTCTACAATGTGTTGAAAATGCGCCGCTTTGCGAAATCCGCGGTTTTTTAGTAATTTTGCATTTCGAATGAATTGAAGCGTCAGATGAAAAATATAAGGAACTTCTGTATAATAGCACATATCGACCATGGCAAATCCACTCTCGCCGACCGTCTGCTCGAACGCACCAACACCGTTACGGGTAAAGATATGGAGGCGCAGGTGCTCGACGATATGGATCTCGAGCGCGAACGCGGCATAACCATCAAGAGCCATGCCATCCAGATGGATTATGAGCTCGACGGCGAGAAATATGTGCTCAATCTTATCGACACTCCGGGGCATGTGGATTTCTCCTACGAGGTGTCGCGGTCGATAGCCGCCTGCGAGGGGGCTCTCCTTATCGTAGACGCATCGCAGGGAATTCAGGCGCAGACCATCTCCAACCTTTATATGGCTATCGACAACGACCTTGAGATTATCCCCGTGATCAATAAGTGCGATCTCGACAGCGCCAAGCCCGACGAGGTGGAGGACCAGATTGTCGACCTTCTCGGCTGCGATCCCGGTGACATCATCCGCGCCAGCGGCAAGACCGGCATGGGCGTGGATGAGATACTGAAGGCAATTGTGGAGCGCGTGCCGGCGCCCAAAGGGGATCCCGACGCCCCCCTGCAGGCTCTCATCTTCGACTCTGTGTTCAACTCCTTCCGCGGAATCATTGCCTATTATAAGATTGTGAACGGAACCATCCGCACAGGCGATTTCGTGAAGTTCGTTTCCACGGGCAAGGAATATCATGCCGACGAGATCGGCGTGCTCAAGCTCGACATGTCGCCGCGCAAGGAGCTCTCGGCCGGCAATGTGGGCTATATCATCTCCGGCATCAAATCCTCGAAAGAGGTGAGGGTGGGAGATACCATCACTCATGTGGACCGTCCCTGCGCCAAGGCCATCGAGGGCTTTGAGGAGGTGAAGCCGATGGTGTTCGCCGGTGTTTATCCCATCGAGACAGAAGATTTCGAAAACCTCCGGGCTTCGCTCGAAAAGCTTCAGCTCAACGACGCCTCGCTTACGTTCCAACCTGAGTCGTCGGCGGCTCTCGGTTTCGGTTTCCGCTGCGGTTTCCTCGGCCTTCTCCACATGGAGATAGTGCAGGAGCGTCTCGGCCGCGAGTTCGACATGGACGTGATCACCACCGTGCCCAACGTTTCCTATATCGTCTACGACAAGAAAGGAAACAAGATGGAGGTGCACAATCCCTCGGGTCTTCCCGAGGCCACACTCATCGACCATATCGAGGAACCCTATATCCGCGCCACCATCATCACGCAGGCCGATTTCATCGGGCCGATCATGACCCTCTGTCTCGGCAAGCGCGGTGAGCTTGTGAAGCAGGAGTATATCTCGGGCAACCGCATGGAGCTGACTTTCGACATGCCTTTGGGCGAGATCGTGATAGATTTCTACGACAAGCTGAAGAGTATTTCGAAGGGCTATGCGTCGTTCGACTATCACATCCATGATTACCGCGAGTCGAAGCTCGTTAAGCTCGACATCCTGCTCAACGGCGAGAGCGTCGACGCGCTCTCCACGCTTACCCACGAGGCCAACGCAGTGAAGTTCGGCCGCCGAATGTGCGAGAAGCTGAAAGAGCTGATCCCGCGCCAGCAGTTCGACATAGCCATCCAGGCGGCAATAGGGGCGAAGATCATCGCCCGCGAAACTATCAAGGCCGTGCGTAAGGATGTGACTGCCAAGTGCTACGGCGGTGATATCTCGCGTAAGCGCAAACTGCTCGAGAAGCAGAAGGCCGGCAAAAAGCGCATGAAGCAGATTGGCTCTGTGGAGGTGCCGCAGAAGGCTTTCCTCGCCGTTCTCAAACTCGATTAACGAAAGAATATGATTGCGGGACAGACCAATTGTCCCGCAATGTTTGTTTTATAAATGGATGTCCGTGCCTTAAGCGCCCGGAATTCTAAACTGGTAAAAATCTTAACAGGTAAATTATGAATATTGGCGACAGATTCCCCGACACACTCGGCGTTGATGCCGAAGGAAAAGAAGTGAAACTTTCCGATTATCCCGGAAAGAAGTTTATAATCTATTTTTACCCTAAGGACAATACTCCCGGTTGCACCGCCGAGGCCTGCAGTCTGCAGGAAAACTACGGCATCTTCGAGAAGATGGGCTATCAGGTGATAGGCGTAAGCAAAGACTCGGGAGCGAGCCATCGCAAATTCGCCGACAAGTTCGGACTTCGTTTCCCGCTTGTGGCCGATACCGACACCACGCTCTGCCAGCTTGCCGGCGTATGGCAGAAAAAGAAAATGGCCGGCCGCGAATACATGGGAATCGTGCGCACCACCTTCGTCACCGACGAAAACGGAGTGGTGACCGACGTAGTGAAGAAGGTCGACACCAAAGCCGCCTCCGAGCAGCTCTTCGCCCTCCTCGACGGCCGCGACAACCCCAACCCGGCCCCCTGAATTCCAAATCCTAATTCAAAATTATAATTCTCTCTTGGTCGCGTGAGCGAACTTTAGTTCGCCCTTGCATTCTCCTTCGCATTCAAAATTAAAAATTCCACATTCAAAATTATCTTCGATGGGAGTTTTCTATACCGCTCAAAAGACAATAAAGAACTATGCCAATGGCGGAAACGTATTGATTTTCGCCACGGCCCTCGCGCTTATAGTGGTCAATATACCCTTCACGCAAGATTTCTATAACTCGCTCTGGACTCATGAGCTTGCCCTTCAGGTAGGCGATTTCAACCTTTTCAGCCATCATGGAGAGCCGATGTCGATAATGGCCTTCATCAATGATGCGTTGATGGCCCTCTTCTTCTTCTCCATAGGACTGGAGATAAAGCGCGAAGTGCTTGTCGGCGAGCTCTCCTCGTTCCGGCAGGCCCTTCTGCCCATTGTAGGAGCAATCGGAGGCATGTGCGTTCCAGTGCTCATCTACTGGCTCATGTCTCGCGGCACGCCCTACGCCGGGGGCGCCGCCATACCGATGGCCACGGATATCGCCTTCTCGCTCGGCGTGCTCGCCATGCTCGGCAAGCGCGTGCCTATCGGTCTGAAAGTATTCCTCACAACCCTTGCTGTAGTCGACGATATCGGCGGCATACTCGTCATTGCCATCTTCTACAGCACGCATATCGACTATATGCTGCTCCTCTGGGCCGCTTGCTGTCTGGCAGTACTCTTCATCGGCGGCAAGATCGGCATACAGAGCAAGATATTCTATATAGCAATAGGAGCATTCGTCTGGTTCTTCTTTCTCAACGCCGGCATACACCCGACGATCGCGGGAGTGCTCGTGGCTTTCTGCGTGCCCGCAAAGCCCGTCTATGCGCCCAAGAAATATGTGAAGACCATCCGTAAGAACATCGGTTATTTCGCCCATGAGGACGATGAAAAACTCGTGAAGCGCACCATACTCTCCAAAGAGCAGATGAACTGGCTCAAAGAGATCGAGTCCGCTTCCGATAAAGTGATTTCACCTCTTCAGGATATGGAAGACTCCCTGCATCCGCTGGTGAACTATCTGATAGTGCCCATCTTTGCCTTCGCCAACGCCGGCATCTACTTCGGCGGCATGCACATCGACCAGCTCTTCCACGGTATAGCGCCCGCTATCATCGTGGGCCTCATCGGCGGTAAATTCCTCGGCATCTTCCTCTTCTCCGCCCTGACGATATTGCTGCGCTGGGCTCCGATGCCCGAAGGCGTGAACTGGTCGCGTCTGGCCTCCGTCTCCCTGCTCGGCGGTATCGGCTTCACGGTATCCCTCTTCATCGCAAACCTCTCCTTCGGCGCCGCGGATCCCGCCACCTCGCTGCTGCTCAACGACTCCAAGCTCGGCATCCTCGTCGGCTCGCTGCTCGCCGGCATCCTCGGCTGGACAGCCCTCCACTTCACCCTCCCCAAAGAAGCCGCCGACCCCGCCGACTCCGACCCCGACTAAGGAAAGCGGACGCATCCCAGATGCGTCCGCCGCTGTCAATTGCATTTCGGATATATTATATATGCGAAACTTAAATTCGTTATATTATGGAAGAAATCAGAATAGACGTAAGAAAACAGACCGCCTCGGAGCTGGAGCTTGCCGGAAAACAGGCTCAGCTCCTATTCCGGTTCAACAGCACAATGCCCGCTACCGACGAATACGAGCGGCTTATGAAAGAGCTTTTCCCCGACATGGGAGAGGGTAGCCGAATCAGCACGCCGCTTACGGGAGTGCGTTTTCATCAAGTCAAAATCGGTAAGGAAGTGATTGTGATGCCCGGATGCCTGATGATGTCGGCCGGAGGTATCACGATAGAAGACGGAGCTATGATTGCCGCCAACGTGCAGCTCATATCCAACAATCACGACCTATACGAGCGCCACATCATAACCTGCAAGCCCGTCCATATCGGCAAGAACGCATGGATTGGAGCCGGAGCGACGATCCTTCCCGGCGTCACCGTCGGCGACAACGCCGTGGTAGGCGCCGCCAGCGTCGTCACCAAAGACGTGGCCCCCGACACGATTGTAGTCGGCAATCCCGCCCGTTTCATCAAGCGCATCCCGGCCGCCGCCGAATGCTCCGCCCGCACCGAAGAAGATTTAAATATTCAGCTCGGCCTCGACAGTTGCGGCGACTAATCAGATACTTATTGTGACGAAGTTGGAGGCGCAGGAGAGGGGTTGGCGGTGAAGATAGCGCGGGGCGCGTTGTTGGTGCGGTAGAAGCAGTAGTTCCAGCCTTGTCCCATGTCGGTATAAAGTGCTTCCTTAACGCCTCGCGAGAGGAGTGCTTCGATGAAGTTGCCGAATGTGACGGTTCCCTGACTTTCGTATAAGGCCGGTTTGCCGTCGGCATCGAGGCAGAGAGCACGGAACACATTCCGGTTGCCCGACGGGCGGGTGGTGGGCACTTCCTTACCTTTGTGGATCATCATCTCTTGCGTGAAACCCATGCCTCCTTCTTTTGCTGCCGCGTCTAAGGCGGAGGAATAATCCTTATAGAAAAACCGCGGGCCGGATTTGGCCGACCATGTGAAGGCGCCTGTATTCCGCTTGCAGCGATAGCCTTTGTATCTCTTGCCGGAAGCGACATGGTCGCCCGCTATATTTGCATGGCCTTTATCGAATTCAGTGCCGGTAAACGCTCCTGCAAAAGCCAATATTATAATGTTGTCTTTGGCCGACGGAATGCGGTTGCAGACCATATCCATCTTCAGCCCGCTCATATCCGGTTTCAGACGGATCAGATCGCCATGATCTGTTTCGAAATGATCCACCGCAAGCACATCGGCGCGCGACTTGGTGAAGTCGCGGATTGCCGGCTCCTTGATGTCAGGCTTGAGACCACGGGCAATGTCGATAAAGAGCTTGACGCGCGCGAGCACCTCCCTGCCGCGGTTGCGCCACCATGCCGGCTTATAATTCGGCGTACCGGCATTATAGCCGATTGCATCGACGCCGAGGTGCTTCGCCTGATACAAAGCCCGCTCGTTATGGTATCGCTGGGAGATGATTACGATGGAATCAAGGCAATACACATCGCTTATTTTAGCAATGGAATTGAGGGTGCGCGTGCCGTCATAGTCGAGGATGATGCGGGCGGAATCCACGCTCAACTTCATCAGCGAATCGCGCATCGCCACCGGCCCGTCATAGCCCCGTTTCTCGCTCTTGCGGTAATCGCCGCCGCTCACCACGAGCCAATCCACCTTCCCCGCATTGTAAAGTTCCGCGCCGGCCTTAATGCGGTTGATAAAGTAATAATTCTTCTTTCCGGTCCATATCGAGACCGGCGACGTGCCGAGGATGAGACCCACCTTGCGGTGGGGGATACTGTCCACATTATCGTAGAGCCGTCCCCGCGCGTTGCGCGCAACCGTGAGATCGCACACCGCCATCACGCAGACAGCAACGAATACAAAGATTGCGGCTATAATGAAAATCTTCTTCCGCATAAATTTATTCTTGTAATTGCCACATCATGGTGAGGCCACCTTCTTCAGTATTAACTTTGCCTCGCGAAATTATTTTAATTTTAGTGTAGACAATATCTTGCTGAATAATACGGGAGAAACTTCATCTCCATAATCGTAAACTCCACTGATGTAATAGAGATCGTATTTATTCTTGAGCACGATATACTGGTCTTGAATAATAGTGTCTCCTTTGCTGTCAAACGCCGCCCAATATCTACAAGCATCGTTACCGTCGATACTAATTGAATCGGCAACGTCGCTGATATATATGCAGGTGGAATCATTGTTCGCATTAAATTGAGAAAGACCTGCCCATTCAGTGACCGGACTCTCCGGTGAAGCCCAACGCATAGCACTTTTAACAATTCGGATCTTAAAAGGGTTGGTTGGCGAGTAAAACTCAACAACGCCCGATTTTATTCCAAGCGAATCAACAACGTGTTTTATGGCCCATGTTTCAACTGTATCCGTCTCAACAGTCCATCGTTGAGGCAAAAGCAGAGAGAAAGCATCATCATAGTAAGCCATCACTAAAGAATCGGCAGGAAGGATATTCTTGCCATTGGCGGTAGATTTAGCCTTATTAGGGCAACCCACCAATCCTACGGCAATAACAAAACCCAAATATAATAATTTTTTCATTTTAGTCATACATGAATATATACCGGATGCCGGTGAAAGGTAAACGGCATCCGGGTGGTGAATAGAGGAGGAGGGGATAGGCGGACTGCATTATTTCCCGAAGATGCCCTTGATGATCGCTCGGCCGATTTTGCGTTCGAGCCCCGCCTTGGTAGTCGGGATGCCCGTCTGACGGGCAAGCTGCTGCTTCACCTGCGAGATGCCCAGCGCCCGCTTCCACGAGAAAGATAATCCTGGAATTTTCATGGTTGTCTTGAGTTGAATTTCATGAATTAACCCAATGTCTTTAGCTGCGTTTATTAGCAACTTTAAGTCAATATACCGAAAGCTGTTGATTAGTAAACGCATTTCGTTGGAGAATAAGTCATTCACCTTGTTGTGAACATAAGAACTTAAATTATTTGCAGTTGACGTATGGCTTGATTACATCGATGCTCCACGCGTAGTTGAGATTGGCCTGAGAACCGTCTGCAAAAGAACCGGATGTTATTCCCACAACTTCTCCAAATTCATTTATTAATGCACCTCCGCTACTGCCATGATCAATTAATGCCGAAATTTGCATCAGATTCTTGTCCCGCCACTGAGATACTTCCCCTGATGAGAATGTGTTTTCAAGACCGCGTGGGCTGCCGATTGCATATACCTTTTCGCCGACTTGTGGCTTATATTGTGCAATTGGGATGAAGTTCGTATTTGATACATTCACCCTGAATAGGATGAAATCCTCATCCTCATCTCTGTGTATAATCTCAGAGACATTGAAGATTCCATCATTATTTGCCAGTTTAATTTGCTCTGCACCAATATTTGTCCCTTGAAATACATGGTAGTTACTAACTGCAAGACCATTGGAATTTATAAAAAATCCCGAACCTTGATAGCCATTATACCCGTTTGATGTGAAAACCATAAAGACGGCAGTATTGTATTTTGCAAATATTTCGGCTCCATTCAATTTGTTTTTATCGCCTCTGTTGTTTGATAGACTTATATCCAGATTTCGTCGTTCTTGTGAGGCGGCATTATTCAATGTTGTATTTGATGTGGTTTGAGCACGATTGGGTTGAGATTTAATGCGATTGTGTCCCGACTTATGAGCGCAAGAATTGACACTTAATGCAATTATAATCGCTAATAATAGAAGATGAGTTTTCATATAAATTTTTTATCCTGTCAATTTAGTTTGTTTTGTATTATCCATGACGAATTGGAAGATCTTTTTTGGAGGATGTCTCGAAGATATTCTTTGGGAGAATGTGAATGAGAAATCTTTGATTTTCTGTTTCATCTCCAGAAACGCGCATTGAATGTGTATCCAACTTGCCGTCTCCGCTTCCTGAAATTAAGATTTCACAATTATTCCCAAACTTTATCTGAGAATCATTAATCCAAAAACGCATAAGAGCTAATGCTCTTTGATAACTCAATTCATAATTATAAGGATAATTATCTCTGGAAGCCTGTCCTTCGATGATTAAGAGATATTGATTCTCACTATGTTCATTTAAAAATTTTTGTATCTCCCTCCCTGCTTTTGCGAGTTTATCAAGCCGTTCTTCCTTATCAGAAAAAACCATGTCTTGTAATTCTGATTTGCCGGCCGGATAACGAACCCGTATCGTTAGGACATATTTTTTATAATCCGCACGATATTCAAAATAATCTTTGCTCAAATCTTTCGTTGATTCTTCAACCTTTTTTATCTCTTTTAGTTGATCTTCTGTTGCCTCCATTCGTTTGTGTAATAAGACAATTACGAGAATAAACAGAACCAACATTACGAAAAATAGGCTCGTCATTAAATCTGAATAACTTGTCCAAAAGAAAGATTCTTTTTTCTGTGCCATCTTTTGTATTGTTATTTAGCGGTATCGGCGGTTATTATTGCAGAGTCAACAGAACGAGTAAGAGTGTCTATAACCTCTGGTGTAGCCCCGTTCTCGGATGGAATAAATTCGATATACTCGGGTACAGTTTGATCTTCCGTCTGTTTAGGGAAGAAATAGACTACTACATTGAAGATGCAAGCAACCGCGATTATTACGAGAGCAGAAATTGCAGTCCATTTCATCCATGATGGCATTGATCCCCTTGCAGCAATAATAGAATCTTCTTCACCACTGATTTGAGTCGTAACTTTATTCGTCTGCATTGATTGTTTCAAAGCCAGAGAAATATCGGATGCCAACTTAGTATTGGATTTTTCCATCTTATCAATCAGCTTGTCCAATCGGATTGGTATAGAGGATATTTCTGCAAGCTGTTTGGCCAATTGTGGCATGTGAGACATTTGAGCACTGAACAGGGCATTTATCTGAGTCATAAATCTTTCAAAAGCATCTTTCTCATCCTCAAGTATTTTCTTGAAATGCTCGCTTTGCTCTACAAAATGCTTCTGCATTTCATTTACATTTTCAGAAGTGGATTCTTTTATACTTTCTAAGGATTCCTGAAGCGTCTTGTCTGCATCGGCTGTTGTTTTGGCAATTTCGCTCTTGTGGCGTCGGAAGAAATCTCTAATTTCTTCAAGAATATGAAGCCTATCTGCCTGTTCTCCAAACTGGGCTTCAAATTTATGGATTGCTTCAGTATAACCTTCAATATCATCAAGATACTCATTGAATGCTTCCAGTTTGTCTGTACATTCTTTTAGTTCTTGAAGCACACGTACATTCGCCTTAGCCATTTTCATAACGTCCATGTCATGAACAGCCTTGATTATGTCGGCCTGTATTGCGTATGATTGATTTACAGCATTAAGAGCATCGCCAAGATTAGTTGTGTTTTCCTTGAAAGTCCTGTTAAATTTATTAAGATTCTTGACAAGGTTATTCAATGCTTGAGATGTATCTGACGGCAACTCCGGAAGAAGTTTAGACTGCATCCATGCTAAAAATGAATTTTTGCCATCTTCCTCTCTTAATTTGCATCTTTTAAAAAGAATAGAATTTACTGTAGTGAGAATAATTCCGCAGATAGATGCCCCCATGGCCCATGCAACTCCTTTTAAAAGTGCATTAATACCTTTTGCGGCATTTTGTGCATTTGAATCAATTTCACCAGCTCCACTTCCCATTAATGTCAAGATAGCATCAGACCCGAGAAGATCCCATAATCCTAAAATCACGCCGGCCATTGTTCCGGCAAGTCCCCAATACAAAGGAATAGGAGTTTGAGTAGCAATGTCGTTTTCTACAGAATCGCAGTGACGGTCAACTGCATCTTTAAGTAACCCGAAATCAATAACAGAGCCTGCATTATTCCCAAGATACTTATTGATAGAACTTATTATAGATTTAAATATTCTATTTCCTGAACCGGTGACTCCATTAACAAATTTTGTCTCGAAATTGTGGCGAAGTTGCCAAGAATTGCTTTCTGAGAAAATATTACTAAATTCGTTCATTCGAAACAAGTTCTTAATGAAAAAGAATACTTGTACACAAATGATCGCTATTACTATAATTGGTACTAAAATTTCCATGGTTTATTTGTAAAGCTTTATTGAGGCATTTCGGGTTATGACCCATCTACCACCGGTTAGTTTGGCATTACCTGGCGTTATCACAGTCATTCTTGATGCCTCTGAAAGCGGGCAACCCTGAATGTCAAGAGCCATTTTTATTGTATCATTCGATTGCATATCATTTAAATAACGCTGACCGTCCAACGGTCTAAATTCAGCAGTTTCACCAGTTACGATAACTTCGAATCGAGCCTCTGAATCGCGAGAACCGATCAAATCTCTAAAATAGGCCTCTGTCTCAGACATTTTTTTAGGCAGACCAAAGTATCCTGTTTGTTTTTTCGGATGCGGAGAACGAGGAAAGTCCGAACTTTTTGGGGGTTGTTGAGGTTCCACCTGTTTTTGAGGACAATTTAATTGCTGCTCGATTTTAGTGATTCGGGAAGACAACATATTATATTCGAGGTTTGACATACGCGAAAATGTCGTGTTGTTATTCCTTAGTGCATCTGTTACGCGATTTTCAGATCTCGATAATGAATCATTGAATTCTTCTATCTTGTGATGGTATTTATTAGCAAGTTTTAAAGCACGTTTAGCCTTAATTAAAGCGAAAACAGCGGTAAATATTGATACAGCTGCAATTATCCATGCAAGTAAAATTGAAAGGAATGAATTCCGCTTTAGACTTTCAATTGTTGAATGATTTTTTTCAATACTTGCCTTTTGTTGGCTAATCACTAAGTGCAATTTCTTTAGCCTGTTATCGAAATTAGCTATCGAATCCCAAATGATTTTGTTTTGTTTGGTAGCGGACAATGTATCCGGGTCCATCATACTTTCAATATTGGAAGAATTTGGATTATTGTTACCTTCCCCATTTGATTGGCTTTCATTTTTACATCCGGATATTGAAATCATTCCAATAAATAGAGTGACAATAAGTATTATTGATTTTAATGATTGTTTCATTTTTTACATTTTAATGATTTAAGGATTTCGTTAGACATAGCATGAAGCACTCCTTTGATAGGATAATAGAAGAATGTTTCCTCTATCATGTCATCTTCATTTGTTTCTTCCCTACGCTGTGCTATTCCCTTTTCAAGGAACGTTGCAAGGTCTTTATTTGCAGCTTCTTTAGCGACCTTTAAAGATGAAGTATCTACTCCGAAATTACTATCGAATTTGAAACTACTGTTCAGTTCATCGAATACAAATTTGAAAAAGTCTTCAACGGCTTTAACTGTCTTTGTTTTATACGATTCAGATATTGAAGCATAGGTATCTGTTTCGCCAACAATTCCTGAACAATCGCTCTTAAATACAATAGTTTTGTCTTGACAATCCTCATTTACTAAACCGATTATTCCTCCCTTACAGGTTGAATCTTTGGGATTGCTGTCTTGATTAAGTCCGAGGAGTTCCAATTCTTTACCATAAGGCTTGCCGAGGACTTTTTCAAAAATCAGTTTAGTGTATTTGGCGAGTACATTAGTGTCTGTAGTAATTACGCGAACCACTTTGCTTCCATTTCCACTAAATGAGATATGACGAGGAACTTCAAGACCGAGAGATTTAGTAATTTGTGCTATATGATAAATTATTGAGGTATAGAAAACTATAAAAACAATCTTGAATTCATTATCTTCCTGTAGGATATAGTTAAAATCAATAAATCGTTCATTGATTTGAGCAGCCCGTGGAAGAGTTTTTTCTTTAAGGGAAAATAGGAATGATGCCATATTCGCCGGACTCGTATTATTAGAGCTGTTGAATACACGTACCAATTCCGAAAGATTCTTTTCTTCCAATAGTTTTAATATCTTTCCCTTGTGGAAGTCAAGAATGCCATTGTCTTTATTATAACTGGCAAAGTTGTCCTCGAAAAGAGCATTTGACGCAAAGCGAAATGAGGTAACGTATTTAATATTTCTGTCTTTAGCAAATGCAATATCTGTGGTGCCTCCTCCTATGTCGATATTCACCAGATTTGTCGCTGTAGAATAGCGTTTGAAGAAAAATTGAATAGGGGCTGCAGACTCTGTCATGCTGTTTGTAATGCCATTCCCGAAGTATTCTTTAAATGCGTCATCCCATGTCTGTCTGAGTCGATTAATACGTATGGGAGCCATACTTACCGGATAAAACCATGTGATTTTGGTTTTTGCCAGGTCGCCATTATTCAGAAGCACCTTATTGCGAATAATCAGCATCAAGGTGCGAACGTATGATTCCATCACGATTAGATCTTCTCCTTGTCCCCATTTAATATCATATTTTAAGTTGTTATATGATAGGTCAGCCCGTTTGTCATAGGTGAATGGAATGTTGACTAACGTGAATGGGTCAATCGATTGGCTCCAATCCACTGTCTTGGAACAAGACAGCACTGTACGGGTTGGGAATTTATAGTCACCGCTACCAATATCTTCCGGAATAAAATCCTTCTCAATTAGCTCAGTCTCAGCCTGCAGATCTTCGAGATACCCAAATTCATTTTTATGAGGGATAAACATTTCACAAAGCTGTCGATCTGCTTCTGAGATAGAAAATGGTTGAGGATCCTCATCGCCTTTTCTGAATTCAATATGAGTATTAGAGGTACCAAGGTCGATTGCAAATTCAAATGTTTCTAAATTTCGTTGCAATTTGAATTTTGGCACTAAAATGCCTTGATAATCTTTGTTGTGAACTTGAATGTAATCGAAATTTTGACCTTTCACCAAGTAGTTATCCGCCTTAATGAGGATTTTCTGATCTTCGTTGCGACATGTTTTGGGGGGCAAGACCAGTTTTCTCTCATCTTTGTATAATGTAAAATCAATCTTTGAATCATATGCTTGCACACATGAAACAGTGTAGAGTGCATCGGCATCATTATTAAAGCGAACTTGCGGCATAATAAAACCGGTAAATTTCATTTCTATAATGTTGCCTGCATTATTTTCGATATCGACTGAATTATTATTATAATACAAACGTGAATATTCAATGTAAGTTATGTTGCCTGCACCTCTAATGGGAATTCGAAGAGTTACGCTAACGGAATCGCCTGCAAGCAGTTTCATTTCAAACATGGGGCGACCGTCTTTCATTGTATCTTCGAGATCTTCGACTGAAAAGTATTTGAAAAATATCGGTTTTAGAGGCAGTAAATATGCGAGTTCTTGCTTCTCAATTTTAATGTGACCATCAAAATAGTTCTTATTATTGAGGGTATGAGGAACCTTTACAATCGAGTCTTCAAGAAAGTCACTGATTGTAAGATACGGATAGACTGAACCATCAAAAGGCAATTTCCTTTTTGATATTTCTGATTGAATATCTTTAAAAGGTGCTCTGTTTGAATTTCCCCATTTACCTGTTGTGTATTGCAGATTGCTATAACGATTCCCCGCATCAACCGGAAGAACGAGTGGAAGAGGTTCACTGCTTTTCTCGGTTTGAATAATAAAATCACTTGAGGATGTAGCAGGCTTGTCTGATTTCTTATAAAGAGTGTAACCTAAAACTTCCACAAAATCATTTTGTTGAATGCCCTTTACAGAAATTTGGTTAAGATCGTTAAAAAGAGTGGCAGATACATTATTCAGCTCAATTTTCTTTTGCGGATCAGAAAGCTGTTTAAAAGTCTCTGAAAGATAATTGTCGAATTCAGGGAACAATCCTGCGAAATCAGGTATACTTTTTCGTAAGGCGAAAAGATATTTTATAAATTCAAAATCGCGTTTGTAGAGAGGTTGATATTCAGAATCGAAAGGTTTGTCTTCTCCGAAATAGATATCCTTGACAAAGCTTAAATCATTTGCATTGCTAAAGAATAGTGTCGCGGGAGATGTTGCGCCAATGATATTGATTTCATCGGGACCATCTATATAATTTATAAGATAAATGTTTATAAGTTTGTCAAAATTATAAGTTCTGGAATCCGATTGCATATATTTCCGCAAGGCATCTGCAAGATATTTATGGCCCGGGATATTTGCATTTTCAAGTTCGGAAAGCATAATATCGGGATCCCATTTAATCACCTCAATCTTTCCGGCATATTTATCAAGATTGAAGAATATTTCAGCTACATCCAGTGTGTCTGAAACCATTTTGTGAAAAATGCTTTTCCCGTCAAGGTCTATTCTGTGAGTATCCCTCGCAGGTTTACAGACCTCTTTAAATGCATTTTTAACAAGATCTATGCGTGCAAAAGGTGAAGGGATTGAAGTTATCTCATGGCGAGCGGAAGCACCATCCGGGTCATCAATTGTATCTCTGTTAGTGGAATTATATGGGAAGGACGGACTATTGTTCCAATCCTCATAAGTATTTGTTCCTTGTTTATATAAACGAAATATTTTTGACATGACTGTTTAGTTGCTTAATTTTTCTGAAACGAGTTTTCGTGTTCCTAAGAAGAACATCTCTAAGAATTTATCATTGGTACCCTTGCTTCGGCAATTTCTAATTGCCTCATTTAGTCTATCCAGTACGAGCGAATAATCAGAGAAGCGAGAAATTATTTTCTTCGGCTTTACTCCCGTCACAAGTTCAAATGGATGATCTTTGCAATTAAGATCAAATAGGTCAAGTTGACGTTTATTCTCTTTCATCTCTTTTAGCCAATCATGATACTTTTTTAAAAATGCGGATAGATTGGTAAAGAAAATCCCTGAATAAAAGTTGTCAAAATTACCTTTGTTCGCATTGAACGATTTGGAATTGAAGGTTCCTAATTTGTAAGTTAGAGCATTTGCCATCATTGTGAATTGAACCATGGGAGAATAAAGTAATTCTCTCATTCCATGATAGAAAGAATCGAAAGATACTACGTCCACATCATCTTTGAGCCCAAGTTCCATATTTGAGGTGAACGTAAAGATGGAATTGGAAAAATTGATGATAGCAGTTGCTGCCAAGAATTCAATAAGATGGGCATCGTTTTGTTGATCCGTTCCCCCTTCGTGATTCTCATAGGTGTTAGCGATTTCATCGGCGATATAATAAAGAGCATCAATAGAACCATTTCGAATGATGTTTTGCTCATAATACGCCAATGCTGCTTTAGTCTTTGATATGAATGTGGAGGAATCAATAGCACTCTTTTCGTCGCGCTGTAATTTAAAGTAAGGTAAAATTGTAATTGCTCCTATCGTACTTCTGTTAATAATATCGTAGTTAGGGAAATTATTACCTGTTCGGAGCGTTTTTAATAAAAGCGGGAAACCGCTGGCGCCGGTACCCCCAAATATTGAACTAATTATAAAAATTCGATCTCCCTGATTGAATCGGTTGGCAAAATCAATAAAATCATCTGAACTTGCTATCTGGTTAAGAACGACACTTCCGATATTAGGATTACCTTTAAAGCCAATCTCCATTGATGAATTAAGGTTTTCATCAGAAAAAAGCATTTTGGTAAATGCTTTGTTGGTATTTGACATGGATGGGTATCCGATAAATTCCTTGAATTTTTTATCTTCAGTGTCGTTGATACGCAAGGTATAGTTAGGAAGAATCTGGTCAATTCCAGTTCTAAAGAATTGACTTTCATTGTCATCACTGAAGTTCAACTCGCGCCGGATGGCAGAATAATTGTTTAACAGTGATACTGTCCTCGTCAGATCCGCATTAGCGGTATCCGGATCAATAATGATTGGCACGATTTCTTGGGCACCGAATTTGACACCGGTTGCCAACAACATTGTCAATGACCTCATTACTCGAGAGCCGGTGCCTCCTATACAAAATATAAAAATTTTTGGCATAATATTAGATTGGAGCGTGTGAGCAGTTTCTGCTCCACCATTTAAAAATGAATGAAAAAATTATAAATGCTGCAATTGATAGGAGCATATTGGATACTCCAAAACATAGAATTTCAGATTCGCTGATATTCAAAGGTACTTTCATTCCTGTAGTTATATCGTTAGTAACCATCAGGCCTTCATAATAATCTTTAAGAACAATTTGCCATCCTACAATAAAGTTTATGATTGCATTTATTATTAGGAATATACCCCATCCCCACCAGTTGGCTAATTTAGGATGGTCAATGGCATAATAATATATCAGAGTCACTGCAAGACTAATGCCCAACATCCACATTCCGATACCAATAAATGAATTGGTCGGAGAATCCGGGGATGACTGTCCCCATAGGTAATTGGCTAATTCAAGCCCGAAAAAATCTTCAAAAATGCAGTATAGACTGCCAAAAAAATTTCCCATAAATAATTATCTATGTTTAATGTTAAAATTCATTTTAGTGCAAACTGTTTCATTTCGATATGCGTCTGCAACACCTTGAATTATATATTTGATACCAATCGTTTTATTTAAATTCTTAGAAATATTGACACCTGAATCGTCATTAGACTCCGTTACCCAATTAGGCATCGGAGGAGCATTAAATGTCAAACAATCCTCTGCCAACTGAGTCCCTTCAGGAATCGTGAAGTTCATGAAATGTGTATACTCACTTTTGTCATCTTTAATAGGATAAATACCTTCTATTATAAGGTTGGAATTATTGAATTTGTAGTTATTCTTGTCTAAGATAGCTACATCCGATTGTAGGGTTGTGCGGAAATCAGCGCGAATTGTTATTTTGTAACCACCGCGTGAAGAATTTATTATTTTTCCGGTTTTTGCCCGATTTGTGATATCATACGGAATTTTTGATTGATTTGAAAATGCAACAATACCTTCTAAGCCATATTTGTTTAACATGGATATTGGTACTCCTGTATTTAATTTCGCTAAATAATTCTTATCACCAAGAATCCATATATAATAAGGGCGTTTTACGTTTCTCAAAATCTCAATGTTTCCGTTTGGATGAAAATATTTGCCATTGAAGTCAGATGACAGTTTAAGTATTTCGATACCTAAATTTGGAATTCTTTTCTGCGCGTTGACAACTTCATCCTTAATGCGTATTTCGCAGTTTGTCAAAAACTTTTCGGCATTTTTTGATGGCAAGTCCAAAATACAATCCGAAACAAATATTGAAACTGTAGAATCATTAACAGTGCCCAAAACTCGTGCAATCAGATCGCCTAAATCGGTGTTAGAGGTGTCTCCTCCCGATTGATGAAACGAGGTAGGATTTAAGTCTTTAATGTATGCAGTTAAATTACCGTTATATGGAATAATTGCGCTATTAATATAATATAGCTTCGTGGATTTTGTATTACGATTCAAATCACTAACATAATCATAAACCGCGTTCTTTAATTGTGATCCATCGCACATATAACCATCCATACTTCCGGAATTTTCAATAAAAACTTTCAAAACGGGTTTGTCGGTCTTTATTGTAGAGGCGACAGGACTGGATTCAACCTCAATTTTTTGGTGACATCCGATTAATGAAAAGAAGATGGCGATAAGTGCCAACAAAGCAAATGATGTGATTATTTTACGATTCATAATGAATATTAGTTTGGAAATCTTTATCTCTTGTTTAGAGATTGTGATTCTCGCGATTTACTATGATATACCGGGATAGAGAAAAAGGTAAACGAATTTGCTAAACAAAATGATAAAATTATTTTCGCGTGACCATAATTACGAATTTAATTTTCCCACATTTCAATTATTTTATTTACCTTTGTGCCTATATAGGTATCTCTAAACAAGAGATTTGGACGATTGCTAAACAAATATGCCTCAGCTTCCCGAGCGGCAAGGGATGCTGAGGCATTTAGTTATAGGGAATGGAGATGTTTATGAGATTAATGTGTCATAACGGGAGGACGGTCAGAGGGATTTTAGGATGAGGGAGTTGGCGCGGTCGACGACGGAGGTGTCGAGGCTGGCGAGGTAGATGCGGGTGGTTGATTCGTTGTCGTGGCCCATCCCTTCGGAGATGACGGAGAGGGGGATGCCTTTGGTGCGGGCGGCGGAGGCCCAGCTGTGGCGGGCTACGTAGAGCGTCAGGGGAATGGTGATGCCGGTCATCGGGGCGATGCGTTTGAGGTTGTGGTTGATGTTGTAGCTCATGTTGCGGTAGGTGCTGCGCTCGTTCGTTCCGGGGTTGCGGATGATGGGGAGCAGGTAGTCGCTTTTGTTTTCGGGATACTTGTCGAGTATCATCTGCATTTCTTTTGTCCACTCGATGATCAGTTGCTGACCGGTCTTGCGGCGACGATAGGTGACGTAGCCGTTTTTGAGGTCCGTCTTTTTTAGGAAAGCCATATCGATGAAACTCATTCCCCTGAGATAAAAGCTCATTAGGAACATATCGCGTGCGTAGTCGAGTGTTGGGGTCAAAGACAAGTCCAGAGCCTTGATCTTCTTGATGACAGCAAGCGGAAGCGCACGTTTGACCGTCTTATCCACTCCCGTATAGACATGGCGGAAGGGATTGCGGTTCTCGATGATGTCGTCTTCTACTGCCCGGTTATAGACGGCCCGCAGGATGCGGGTGTAGAAGGAGATGGTGTTGGGCGTGACGCCCCGGCTTTTAAGCCATGCCTCATAGCTTTCCATGGTTTCGGAGGTGATGCGGTCGAGCATTATGTCTTCCTGCTGTCTGAATTTATTGAAGCTGTTGAGCGTGGATCTATAGGTCTCGGAAGTGCGCGTCTTGCCGTTCTGTTTCAGTTTGGCGATAGTGCTCTCCATGAAGTTGAAGAGGGAGTATTCTTGCGCATAACGGTTGAATTCGTCGATCACGTCGTCGGCGGTGTAAGTCAGGCCGTCGGCATCGAGCCGTCGGCCGATCTTCAGGAGGCGCTCAACATCCCAGCGGATGCGTTCGCGAATCGATAGGATGAGTTGTTGGCGCTCGCTTTTCCGCGTGGCGGCAACCATTGAGCGGCCTTCGTCCCATTCTGCGGGAAGGACTTTATAGACGGTTGGGAGCTGACGCACTTTCCTTTCGTGGATTATCTGATAATAGATGGTGCCTTCGTGTTCGGCGATGGAGGATGGACGAAACTTTACTTTTACCGATGCCATAATTAATATTTTAGAATCGGTAAAAATAAGCCGCGTCGGCTAATAGCCAACCTTATGCATTATACATAATCAGGGCGCGACCGGAAGCGGTCGCGCCCTGTGTAGGTCGCGGGGAGTGGGAGAGGGGAGTGGTCGGGATCAGAACACCGGCATATGCCAGATGAATCCGATGGCGAGCTGGTTGGTGGAGTAGTCCTGACTGCCGTAGGCTTTCGCTTTGGCGGTGTATTTGTAGTCACGGCCTACGTAGGCGGCGAAGAAGTGGAGGTTGCGGTCTTTGAAGGGGTAGTATTCGATACCGCCGATGTAGCCGAGGGCCGTGCGGTATTTGCCCTTCTCGATGGTGCGGGCGGCCTCTCCGGGGGCCACAGCCTCGGTGTGGGTCTTGTAGACGCCTTCGTTCTCATACATCACTTTGGCGAAGACGTTCCATGCCGGGTGGAAGCGATAGTTCAGATGCAGAATGAACGACATGATGTCGGTCTTCGAGGCTTTGTATCCGGTGCCGTCCTCGCTGTTCCAGCCCTGAGGCTGCAGGATACCGGTGATGATGCCTTTGCGGTCTACGCCTTCGATCGAATACATCCAGTCGAAATATGCGCCGAACTTTTCGGTGAAGTTGAATTCGTTGCCGAGTGCGAAATACCACATGTGCTCCCCCTTTGTCTCGTTCATGAACGAGGCTGACCAGCGGGTTTTATAGAAATTATTGAAATTACCGTTCCAGTTGAGGGTATAGACCATCGGAATTTTCGCTTTCTGATAATTTCCGTACATTTCTCGGGAGGAGTCGTTGTAGGCATTGAGCACCTGGAACTGAAGCTGCTGGTCGGGCGTGAAGTTATATGCCACGTTCACTCCGCTCATGAAGTTGCTCATATAATCCACCATGTCGGAATACTGATAGATCTCGATAGGGTTGAGGTCGAACTCGATACCGCCGTAGGAGGCGCACTGCTTTCCGAGGAAGAACGACCATTTCTTCAGGTGTATGCCTATCCCTGCCACGTCGATACTGTTGAGCAGGTTGTCACGATAGCCGTTGGGGCTGTCGCCTTTGTTGAGGCGCTGGCGATAGCGATAGCTCAGCCAGCTGTTGATATTGCCTTTCGCTTCGACGCGGAGTTGCTTCATTCGGAATTTTGCCTCGTCGAAATGGGATCCGGTCCAGTCAAGGTCCAGCGCTCCGTGCATGTCGAGAAACAGATTGAACTTGTCGGTCTTTTTCTCTATTTTAGCAATGCTCTCTATAAGGCCTTCCTCGTCGGAGGTGCGGTAGTCGTTGGTGCGGCTCGACTGCGCCGAAGCGCCGGAGACGCCCAGAAGCACCACGCCGGCAGCAATTATATATCTTTTCATGGCATGTTCCCTTTAAATCAATACTCCTCGAAATATTTCTGAATCTGCTGCCAGTCGTTGGTTCTGGTAAGGGCGAGCATCAGCAGAACGCGGGCTTTCTGGGGGTTGAGCTCCCAAGAAGCAACAAACTGATATTTGGCATCATCCACCTCATCGTAGAGGGTGGTCGGCCCGGTAGGAACGCGGCTGGAACGAACCACGATGATTCCGAGCTTGCGGGCTTCGAGAAGTTTCGGGAACACATTTTTATGATAGTTGCCATTGCCGAGGCCTGCGTGAACCACGCCCTGATAGCCGTTGGTGAGGAACGGATTCATCACATCGGCGTCGACATTCGAATAAGCGTATACGATACCGACCTTCGGTAGGCTCGTGAGATTTGTCACGTCGAACACAGACTGAGTGGTATGCTTCTTCAGCGGCATCATGTTGTAGTAGGTGGTGCTGTTGTAGATGTAGCCGAGCGGTCCTGCGTCAGGAGCCTGGAAAGTCTGCACGTCGATGGTGTTCATCTTCTGTGTGCTGTGTGCGCCGAGGATAAGGCCGTTCATCACTATGAGCACTCCGCGGCCTGCGGAAGCTTTCGAGGCGGCGGTCACAACCGAGTTGTAGAGGTTGAGAGGTCCGTCGGCACTCATTGCCGTCGAGGGACGCATGGCGCCGGTCAATACCACCGGTTTGTCGCTCTTCACGGTCAGGTTCAGAAAGTAGGCGGTCTCCTCCATGGTGTCGGTTCCGTGGGTGATCACGATGCCGTCCACATTGTCCTGAGCAAGAAGCTCGTTGATGCGTTTGGCAAGCGTGAGCCATACCTGATCGTTCATATCCTGCGAACCGATGTTTACAATCTGCTCGCCCGTTACGTTGGCGATGTCTTTGATCTGAGGTACGGCATCGATAAGCGATTGGATGGCAACCTGGCCGGCGGTATAGCCCGAGGCTGTTGCCGATTTGCCGGTGCCGGCGATGGTTCCGCCGGTGGCGAGGATGTAGACATTGGGCTTTTGCTGGGCAAATGCCGTGGTCACAGCCGCGAGAAGCAGCACGGCCAAAAGGCCGAATCGATTAAGTGTCTTCATGTTTGTGTTTTTTATAATTGGTAGATATTAGATGTCGGATGCCGTCAGTAAAGCTGGATGAGGAGGAGGCCCGTGAGTATCGCAACGGTGGTGGCTACGAGCCCCGGCATCATAAACGAGTGGTTTAGGATATATTTGCCGATCCGGGTTGTTCCGGTGCGGTCGAAATTGATCGCCGCCACTATCGTGGGGTAGTTCGGGATAAAGAAATAACCGTTTACCGCCGGGAAAAGAGCGATCAGCATATAGGGGCTCAGCCCGAGCGCCACGCCCAAAGGCATGATGGCCCTGACCGTTGCCGCCTGACTATACAGCAGAATCGACATTACGAAGAGAGCGAGGGCGAAGAGCCAGGGCATCTGGGTCACCACCCCCTTGATGGATTCGGTCAGCGTGGTGATATTGCCGTTGATGAAGGTATCGCCCATCCAGGCGATACCGAAGATGGCGATCACGGCCTGCATCCCGGCGATGAAGACGCTGCCCTGCGTCGGCGCGATGCCGTTGGTGCCCGATACGAGCAGGATCACGGCGCAGGTGGAGAGCATCAGTATCTCTATAATGGCCGGCATATCCACCATCTTGCCGTCGAAAGAGGGACGAAGCGATGGAATCGATCCGAAAAGCACTATCAGCGCGGTGGCCACAAGGAAGAGTATCACGGAGGTCTTGGCCTTCCACATGCTCTTTATCTGGTTGAACTTAAGTTCGTTTTCCTTGATAAGCCCTTGTTCTACGCGGCGCAGGTATTCGGGATCCTTCATCAGGTCTTTGCCTACCCGTTTCGAGGCGAACGCACCGACGAGCACGCCGACAAGCGTGGCGGGGATCGTTATCTTAAGGATATCAAAGAGGGAGATGTCGAAGCCTGTGAGAAGTCCGAGAAGAGCTACGGTTGCCGCCGAGATAGGACTGGCGGTGATGGCCTGCTGAGAGGCTATGACGGCGATTCCCAGGGGTCGCTCAGGCCGTATTTTCGTTTCGCGTGCCACCTCGGCGATTACCGGTAGTACTGAATAGGCCACATGTCCCGTTCCGGCGAGAAATGTGAAAACGTAGGTCACAAGCGGGCTTACTATCGTTACTTGCGACGGGTTCTTCCTAAGCAGTTTCTCGGCAATCTTTACAAGATAGTCAAGACCTCCGGCGGCCTGCATGGCGGCGGCGGCGGAAATAACCGCGGCTATCATTAGCATTACATCGATAGGGGGAGAAGTAGGCTCCAGTCCGAATACAAATACGAGAATCGCCATTCCCACGCCGCCCATCACTCCGAGACCGATACCGCCCAGTCGCGCTCCGACTATAATGGCGGCGAGTACAAACAGTAATTGTAGAATCATTTGATGTGTCAGAATAATCAGGTGAGTTATATAAACCCTGACGGATTATATACAATGCTATTTAGTAAACGGCTCGCGGGCGCGTATGGTTTAAAAATTGTTTTCAAAAATAGGATGTTGTTTAACATAAATTAATAATGTTGGTTTTTAATGTTGTCTCAGGAATCGGGCGAGGGAATGCTCAAAAATCGCCGTCCCTGCGATTCCGAAATTTTAAGGAGCAGAGTCTAAACCTGAAACTCATCGGGATTGTTATCAATTGTGTGGAAATAACAATAAATTGATTTGCCTATGGACTGGTTTGTGCAGACTCTCCGCGACTATCCGTCGATTGCAATTTTTCTTACGCTTGGTCTCGGTTTCTGGATCGGCAAGCTGAAATACAAGACGTTCTCTCTTGGTACGGTCACGTCCGTTCTTCTCGTCGGCGTGCTTGTGGGTCAGCTCGACATCCCGATTTCGGGCCCCGTCAAATCCGTGTTTTTCCTCCTGTTTCTTTTTGCCATCGGTTACAGTGTAGGTCCGGAATTCTTCAGGGCTTTGCGCGGCTCAGGACTGAAGCAGGTGCTTTTTGCCGTGGTGATGTGCGTGGTCTGTTTCCTTGTCACATGGGGAACGGCACTTCTTTTCCATTATAATATTGGAGAAGCACTCGGACTTTTCGCCGGTGCGCAGACAATTTCGGCCGTGATAGGGGTGGGGCAGGATGCCATAGGCAACATGAGCGCCTCTGCAGCCGACAAAGCGGCATGGAGCAATATCATTCCCGTCTGCTATGCAGTTACCTATATCTTCGGGACAATCGGCTCTGCTTGGATTCTCGGTTCGTTAGGCCCGGTTATGCTGGGAGGTCTCAAGAAAGTGAGGCAGCAGACGGCCGAATTGGCCGCTCAGATGAACCAGAGCGACATTTCCGACGATCCGGCTTATATCAACGCTCTGCGCCCGGTGGTCTACAGGGCATATAAGACGGAAGGAGAGTTTTTCGATTCTCCACGCACAATAGCAGAGATAGAGGCCAAAATAGAAAGTTTGGGCAGACGTGCGTTTGTGGAAAGGATCCGTGTTGGCGGTAAGATAGTGAACGAGCCCGAGCCGGATGTTAAGGTTGGCAAGGAGGATGAGATAGTGTTGAGCGGACGCAGGGAAACGATTGTGCTCGATGAGAGCTGGATCGGCCCGGAGGTGGCGGACGCCGCGTTGCTCGAATTCCCGATCGAGAAAGTGCCGGTGATGATAGCCAGGAAGAATCTCGACGGCATCACGATCGATCAGTTGCGTAAGCTTCCCCAGATGCGCGGCGTGCTTATAGCGGGTCTCGCCTCTTCGAACGGCGCTCCGCTTCCGGTGCTCGCCAAGACCGAGCTTCATCGCGGTTATGTGCTGACTCTGCAGGCTTTCCCGAATGAAATAAAGGCCGCAGCCTCGGCAATCGGATATATCGACCGCCCGACAACTCAGACCGATATGGTGTTTGTCGGACTCGGAATTTTTATCGGAGCTCTTATTGGCGCGATCACGCTTCATCTAGGGGGCATTCCTGTGAGCCTCTCAACTTCGGGCGGCGCGCTTATCGCGGGACTCGTGTTCGGCTGGCTGAGGTCGAAGCATCCGACTTTCGGACGAATTCCGAGCTCCTCTTTATGGATTCTCAATAACCTCGGCCTGAATATGTTTATCGCAGTTATCGGCATTCAGGCCGGACCGACATTCGTTCAAGGCATAGAGAAAGTGGGCTGGATGCTTTTCGTTGCCGGCATAATTGCAACAACCGTGCCTCTTTTAATCGGAATCTGGATGGGCGACAAACTTTTCAAGTTCCCTCCGGCTATAAATCTGGGGTGCAATGCGGGCGCACGAGTCACCACCGCTTCGCTCGGAGCTATTCAGGATGCTGTGGGGTCGACGCTTCCGGCTATGGGATATACGATCACCTATGCTATCGGAAACACTCTGCTGATCCTGATGGCTGTGGCGATGGCAATCATAATGTGATTTTGAATTTAGAATTTTGAATGTTGAATTGTTTGATACAAAATAAAAAACTATAAAAACGGAAATCTTATGGATACTATGGATAAGAAAGACGAGACACGCGAGTATGAAGACAAACTGTCGGGAATGAGTCCTTTTGAAATAAAGAACACTCTTATCGAGCTTGCCAGAAAAGACGCGCGTCTCACCACCAATACATATCTCAATGCGGGCAGAGGCAATCCCGACTGGATTGCGACAGCCCCGCGCGATGCTTTCTTCCTGCTCGGCCTCTGGGCCATGGAGGAATGCCGGGAGGAGATGTATATGAAACCCGGAGTGGCCGGATGTCCCTCGCCCGAGGGTGCCGGAAAACGTCTGCGAGACTTCCTTTCCGACAATTCAGGCCGGAGAGGAGCCCGACTGCTGGCCGATTCCCTCGATTATTGCGAGAAGAAACTCGGAATAGACGTCGATGACCTTGCGTATGAATGGGCCGACGGCATCATAGGTGATCATTATCCCACGCCTGTACGGATGCTGACGTATGCCGAAAGGATCGTCAGGGCTTATCTCGCCCGTGAAATGGGGTGCGATGCCAAGGGTCTCGGAGAAGAATACGACCTCTTCGCAACCGAGGGAGGCACCGCCGCCATGTGCTATATATTCGATTCCCTCGAAGCCAACCATCTGCTCTCGAAAGGTGACAGGATAGCCCTTATGACACCTATATTCACCCCGTACATCGAGATTCCCGAACTCGACAGATATGAATTCGATGTGGTGAAGATAGCTGCCGACTCCCTTGACGGTGAGGGTTATCATACATGGCAGTATCCTGAATCGGAGATGGACAAACTCCGCGATCCGAAAGTGAAGCTCGTGTTCCTTGTGAATCCGTCGAATCCGCCGAGCTATCGTCTCGACAGCCATTGTCTGGAATATATTGTGGATGTGGTAAAGAAAGACAATCCGGACCTGATGATCGTAACAGATGATGTTTACGGCACTTTCGCAAAGGACTTCAAGAGCCTGATGTATGTACTGCCGCAGAACACCCTTTGCGTTTATTCTTTCTCCAAATATTTCGGTGCGACGGGCTGGCGTCTTGCCGTCATTGCCGCTGCCCGAGAGAATATATTCGACCGTCTCATAGCGGCCGAGCCGGAGGCCGATCGCGCCGACCTGCGCAAACGTTACGGCTCGCTCTCGCTTGAGCCGGATAAAATCTCATTCATCGACCGCATGGTGGCCGACAGCCGGTCGGTGGCCCTGAACCATACTGCCGGGCTGTCGACTCCGCAACAGATCCAGATGTCGCTGTTCGCCCTGATGTGTCTGCTCGATACGGATGATGTATATAAAAACAAGATGCAGACCATGATCCACGACCGCCTCGATGCTCTGTGGAAAGGAACGGGATTCAGACTGGTTCCCGACGATATGCGCGTGGGCTATTACAGCGAGATCGACCTCATGGTATGGGGCGCGAAGATTTATGGGAAAGATTTCTGCGACTGGCTGAACGCTAATTTCAATCCTCTCGACATAGTGATGAGACTTGCCGAAAGGACATCGGTCGTGCTCCTCAACGGCAGCGGATTCGACGGACCGAGCTGGTCGGTAAGGGCTTCGCTCGCCAATCTTGATGAAAGCGCATATCTGAAAATCGGGAGCGCCCTGCGATCCATCCTCGATGGCTATTATGCGGAATACGAGAAGACAAAAAATACAAAAAAACTTGGGAATGTGGAAAAATAGGCTTAAATTAGTGGATTGCTTCGACCGACAGAACGTGCCGTTCGAGACAATCTCATTGAAACTGAAAACCTTATCACATTACCATAAATCATAAAAGTCATGAAAAGCAATTGCGAAGGAAAATTCCGTGTTGAATCGGACCTTCTTGGCCCCAAGGAAGTCCCCGAATGTGCACTTTACGGCGTTCAGACCCTGAGAGGTATTGAGAATTTCGAGATAAGCAAATTTCATCTCAATGAATATCCGCTCTTTATAAAAGGCCTGGCGATTACAAAATTAGCCGCCATCAGGGCAAATTATGAGCTCGGTCTCATTTCCGACGAGCAGAAGAGAGCCGTGGAAGAGGCATGCCGTGAGATGATCGAAGGCAAACTCGACGACCAGTTCCCCATCGACATGATTCAGGGAGGCGCCGGCACCACCACCAACATGAACGCCAACGAGGTGATTGCCAACCGCGCGCTTGAGATCATGGGTCACGAGCGCGGCGAATACCAGTATTGCTCGCCCAATGATATCGTGAACTGCGCGCAGTCGACCAACGACGCATATCCCACGGCCATCCACATCGGAATGTATTATACGCATCTCAAATTCGTTGAGCATTACCGCGTGCTTATCGATTCTCTGCGCCGCAAGGCCGAAGAATTCAAGCATATCGTTAAAATCGGCCGCACTCAGCTCGAAGATGCGGTTCCTATGACATTAGGCCAGACTTTCAGCGGTTTTGCATCGATTCTCGAGGATGAAATCAAACATCTCGACGAGGCAGCAGAAGATTTCCTGACTGTCAATATGGGCGCGACAGCAATCGGTACGGGAATCACCGCCGAGCCCGGATATGCCGAGAAATGTGTGGCCGCTCTGGCTGAAATCACAGGCTGGGACATCAAACTGGCACATGATCTCGTGGGCGCAACCTCCGATACATCGTGCCTCGTGGGCTATGCTTCCGCATTGAAGCGCGTGGCCGTGAAGATGAACAAGATCTGCAACGACCTCCGTCTGCTCGCCAGCGGTCCGCGCTGCGGCCTGGGCGAAATCAATCTGCCGCCGATGCAGCCCGGTTCGTCGATCATGCCCGGAAAGGTCAACCCCGTTATTCCGGAGGTCATGAACCAGATATGCTATAAAGTGATCGGCAACGAGCTTTGTGTCACTATGGCCGGCGATGCAGCCCAGATGGAGCTCAACGCCATGGAGCCCGTAATGGCCCAGTGCGATTTCGAATCCGTCGACCTCATGATCAACGGTTTCGCAACTTTGCGCACCCGCTGTATCGAAGGCATCACCGCCAACGAGGAGCATTGCAAGGTGCAGACGCGCAACAGCATCAGTATCGTTACGGCTCTCAACCCCGTGATCGGCTACAAGAACTCCACGAAGATTGCCAAAGAGGCTCTCGAAACAGGCCGCAGCGTCTACGATCTCGTGCTTGAACATGGAATCCTCTCCAAAGAGGATCTCGACACGATTCTCGCTCCCGAAAACATGATCAAGCCAGTGAAGCTCGACATCAAGCCTCTCAAGCAACTCTGATGCGAATCTGAAAAATACCTTATTATAATTATATATGGCGGCGCGACAGATCCGGCGAGGATCGGCCGCGCCGCTTTTTTTGCTCTTTTTTTGAGAAGATGGTTGCACGATTCGAAGAGTTGTATTATCTTTGCACCCGAAAACGGTTGGCCTATGGCCATTAAAAGGGAACCGGGTGAGAATCCCGGACAGTCCCGCTGCGGTAAGTTTCATCGCGGTTCCGGCAAAAATCTTTTCCGCCACTGGCTCGCAGAGCCGGGAAGGCATGCCGGAAACCGAAACAAGTCCGAAGACCTGCCGGTTTCAGAATATGTTGTTGAACTCTTTCGAGGAAAAGAGGACATATATGGCAATCTTCAGGTTTTCAAAGGAAATATTATTGCCGTCGGCTGTATGCGCGGCGTTATGCTGTCCCTTTCAGGGCATGGCTGCCTCTTCGATGTGTTCCGACACTACGGGACGCAATCTGAACGAAGTGGAGGTCGTGGCCGACCGTGTGCGTGCCGAAGTGACGGGTACGGTTCCATCCTATAATCTCGACAGGGAGCGCATGCGGGAGATCGGAGTGACCGACCTCACCGACGCCCTGCATCGTCTCCCCGGTCTGAATATCCGCGACTATGGGGGAGCAGGAGGCATGAAAACCGTGTCGGTCAGAGGATTCGGCGCCACGCATACCGGCGTGGTTTACGACGGGGTGACGCTTAGCGACTGTCAGAACGGGCAGATCGATCTCTCCCGCTTTTCACTTGACAATGTGGGAGACCTTTCGCTGATAGTGGGCGACAACAGCGATATATTTATTCCTGCGAAGACCGCCGCATCGGCCGCTTCGATCGTGATCCGCACTCTCTCCCTGCCCGCTCCCGCAGATAAGCGTCTGCATCTCACCGGGCAATTGAAAGTCGGTTCTTTCGGTTATGTGAGCCCTTATCTGAGAGTCGGTAAATCATTCTCCGATCATTTCTCATTCTCGGCAACCGCAGAATACACCCACGCTAAAAACAACTATCCCTTCACTCTGAAAAACGGGAAATATGAAACCCGCGAACGGCGCGAGAACAGCATGATGGATTCAGGGCATGGCGAGGTGAGTGCGCGATGGAGTTTCTCCCCGTCGACGACACTCGACGCAAAACTCTATTATTACGACAACGACCGCCAGCTTCCGGGTCAGGTTGTGCTCTATAATCCGGTGTGCCATGAGACGCTCCGCGACCGCAATTTTTTCGGGCAGCTCGAATATGCCAACCTGTCTCTCGGCAAATTCTCGATCCGGGGAGTTGCCAAGTTCAATTGGGACGCATCGCTATATCATGACGAAGGAGGGAAATATCCCGGCGGCAGTCTCGATGAACATTATTTCCAAAGGGAAATGTATCTTTCGGGTGCCGCATTGTATAAGCCCGCTGACCTCTGGCAGTTCTCCTATGCCGCCGACTGGTTCTACAACAACATGAGCACCAACCAGCCGCAGCAGGTGGCCCCGAGTCGGCATTCGATACTCCAGACGCTCGGCGGCAAGTTCCGCAATTCATGGCTGCTCGTTACCGCCAGACTCCTATGGTCGATCTACGACAACGAGGTGCGTTCCGGAGAGGCGGCGGCCGATGAGAACAGGCTCTCGCCATCGGTTAGCCTGTCGGTGCAACCCGTCAGGGGACGGCTCTTCTTCCTGCGGGCCTCCTATAAGAACATCTTCCGGATGCCGACCTTCAACGACTGCTATTATTATCATCTCGGGAGCACCGAACTGCGGCCCGAGGTCACCGACCAGTTCAACATCGGCGTAACATGGCAGTCGCAGCGGCTGCCATGGCGGGGCACGCTCTCGGCCACCTGCGATGTGTATTACAACAATGTGAAAGACAAGATCGTGGCAATACCTCAGAATATGTTCATCTGGAGTATGACAAACCTCGGGAAGGTAAGGGCAATCGGATTGGACCTCGCGCTTCGCGCTTCGTTCGGTCTCGGCCGGGAGCAGGGGCTGGCTTTTGACGGCACTTACAGTTTCCAGCGCGTGCAGCCTCGCACCTCACCGCTCGATGCCGACTATAACAAGCAGGTGGCATACACGCCGGTCCATTCCGGCGCGCTATCGCTCACCTGGAAGAATCCCTGGGTGGACGTGGCTTTTCACGCCACCGGAGCAAGCGACCGTTATGGAACAAATGCCAATCTCCCGGTCTCGCGGATAAAAGGATACGTTGACTGCGGTGCGGCCCTTATGCGCACTTTCCGATTTCGCGGGCATGCTCTCGATCTCCGGTTCGACCTGATGAACATGTTCGACACGCAATATGAGGTGGTGGCCTCATACCCGATGCCCGGAATCAACTGGAGGGTAACAGCCGCCTTTAACTTTTAAAAACAATAAAACAATTATAAAATGAATTTTCGCTTGTAAATTGAATTCTGACAAAAGAGAGTCGCGGAGCGACTACACGGTCTCTTAACCGCGTACACCGCAGGGCGTTAGCCCGAGGATGTGCGCGGAGGCCCAAACTTCCATTCTTCGCTGTGTCGCGGAGCGACACCACTTCATTAAGTGCAGTCGCTTCGCGACTGAGAGGAGAGGATAAGATTCAGCTATCCGCGCACAACTTCGTCCTATCGTCCTCAGCAGTACGCGGTTAATAGGCCGTGTAGTCGCTCCGCGACTCTCTTTGGCAAGTTATCTTGTTATTTGCGAAAATTAAGTATTATGACATCTATGAAAATGAAGAAATTACTTTTTGCCTTGATGGCCGGAATCCTCACATTCGGTGCGGTTTCCTGCAGCGACGACGACAACAATCAGCAGGCGGTTGTGACCACCAGCGGTATCTACACAATCAACAGCGGCAACCAGAGCGCCAAGATTCCCGGAACCATAACTGCTTATGATTTCGAAAGCGGCGAAGCCACGGATCCCCTTCAGTGCGCTTTCAAGGCCAAGAATGGTATCGAACTCGGCGATACTCCCAACGATGCCATTATCGATGGCAATAGAATGTATGTGGCCGTTTCCAAGTCGAACCTCGTATGGATTCTCGACGCCAACACCCTTGAGGTGCTCGGGTCCGTCCATCCCGAGGGTGATGTGGCCGAACCCCGCGCTCTTGCTGCCAAGGATGGCAAGGTATATGTCTCGATGTATTCGGGTCATGTGGCTGTGATCGATGAGAAGACAATGAAAATCGAAAAAACCGTGAAGGTCGGTCCCAACCCGGAGGGTCTCGCGATTGCCGGCAACACTCTTTATGTGGCTAATTCCGACGGCAATAACTATCTCAACGGCAATGTGGATGGTTACATATCGGTGATCGACCTCAAGACTTTTACGGAGAAGAAGATACAGGATGTCACAAAGTATCTCAATCCGACAAAGGTAGTTTCCAACGGCACGGATGTCTTTGCGATCTGCATGGGCAACTATGGCGATATACCCGCAAAAGTGTTCAAGATCAGCAGCGCAACGCCGCAGGAGGTTTGCCACGGCACGATGATGGCTATCTCGGGCAATACCCTTTATGTGGGCAACGCACCCTACGGACTGGCTGTTTCAGATTATACATATAAGAAATACAATGCATCGACAGGTGCAGAAGCAGGCGATATGATCTCGGGTGAAAAACCTGCCTATCCCTCAGCAATAACTGTTGATTCGCTCACCGGCGATATTCTCCTCCTCTCTTATCAGCTCTCGTCGGCCGGTTATGCCGAGTACAGACTTCCCTGCTATGGCCTTATTTACGGAGCCGACGGCAAATACAAGAACCGTTTCGACTGCGGTGTGGGCGCAATAGCCGCCGTTTTCGTACACGAAGAGAAATAATCGTTCGAATGACTTAGTGGATTAAGCGTTAAATATTGAAAAACGTTTAGATGATAAGTGAATATAGATTGGCAGAGAGGCTCGGACTTTGGTCTGTCCGCTTTCTGATTTTGATGACAACAGTGGCTTTCCTTGCGGGATGCAAGGGAAGCCACGCTTCATCTGAAAATGCGCGGGAAAACGAGGGCGTTCTCGAGTATTCCGAACTGCTCTCGATAGCAGAACATCCCGGTTTTACAGAGGTGACGGTTCGCAATCCATGGGATTCTGTGACGAATCTGCACAAATATATACTCGTGGATCGCGATGCAAAGCTTCCCGGCAATCTGCCTGAAGGAACGGTGGTGAGAGTGCCGCTCGCAAACTCTCTGATATATTCCACTGTCCATTGCGGACTGGTGGAGGAACTCGGGGCTGTGGAAGCCATCGGGGGAGTCTGCAACGCAGATTATGTGAAGAGTCGCAAGCTCAGGGAGCGAATAGATGCCGGAACAGTCATAGACTGCGGTTCGGGCCAGACTCCGAACCTCGAACGCATCATAAAGCTGAGGCCGGATGCGATTCTGCTCTCTCCCTACGAAAACAACGATCGCTATTCAAAAGTCGGCGACCTCGGAATTCCTATAATCGAATGTGCCGACTATATGGAGACTTCTGCCTTGGGACGCGCCGAATGGATGAAGTTCTACGGACTTCTTTTCGGGAAAAGCTCCGAAGCCGAAAATATGTTCGGAAAAACGGTGGGGGAGTACAACCGCATAAAGGATCTGGCGAATGCAACTGCAGAGCGTCCCTTGGTTTTGGTCGACCAGCGGTATGGGCAGGTCTGGAACGTGCCCGGGGGAGTGTCTACGATCGGACGGCTGATCGAGGATGCCGGAGGCCGGAATCCATTCTCCGGCTTTAAGAAAAGCGGGAGCGTGGCTCTTGCGCCGGAGAAGGTGCTCGCCATGGCTCATGATGCCGATGTATGGTTTGTGCGCTATAACCAGCCTCAGGAGAAACCGCTGTCCGAACTCTCTTCCGACGCGCCGGTGAATTCGCGTTTCGCCGCTTTCAAGAGCGGAAACGTGTATGGCTGCAACACTCGTTTTGTGGATTTCTATGAAGAGACGCCCTTCCATCCCGACAGGCTGTTGCGCGATTTCGCGCTTGTTTTGCATCCGGAACTGAAAAATCCCGGCGACACATTGCGCTACTACCATAAAATGAAATAACTTTGCATCAAAATGAAATAACTTCGCAACCGGGATGAGATTCGTGATTCTGACAGCGGCACTGGCGGTTCTCTTTATCGCCAATATTTTCATGGGGTCTGTGAGGATTCCCATGGAGGAGGTTGCGGCCATACTTTTCTCGGATGCGGATCCCGACGGCCCGATGCGCTTCATCGTGATGGAGAGCCGTGTGCCGCAGGCTGTGACGGCGATGCTCGCCGGAGCGGCGCTGACAGTGGCGGGCCTTTTGCTGCAGACGGCTTTCCGCAATCCACTCGCCGGCCCGTCGATTCTCGGAATCACTTCGGGGTCGAGCCTCGGCGTCGCCCTCGTGATGCTTCTGCTCGGCGGAACGGTATCGGCCGCCGGATATACATGGGGCGGCTATGTGGCTATTCTTATAGGCGCTTTTGCAGGAAGTATCCTCATCATGGGATTGCTCATCCTTTTTTCAGTGTGGCTTAAAAGCGATCTGATGCTGCTGATCGTGGGTATCATGACCGGTTATCTCACCTCTTCGGTAATCACGCTCCTCAATTATATGGCCACGGCCGAGGGGGTACATGGATATACGATGTGGGGCATGGGTAATTTCAACGGAGTTTCGCTCGGACAGCTTCCGGCGTTCTCTCTGCTGATATTTGCGGGTCTGATAATATCTGTGCTCCTTGTGAAGCCGCTAAACGTGATTCTACTTGGCGACAACTATGCCCGCAGCCTCGGAATACGCATGAACCGTGTCCGCAATATGCTTCTGCTTGCCACAGGAATGCTCGCTTCGGTAGTGACCGCTTTCTGCGGCCCTGTCTCCTTCATAGGTCTCGCCGTGCCGCATATTGCCAGGATGATTTTCCGTACGGCCGACCATCGCGTGATAGTGCCTGGATGCATCCTCACCGGAGCTGTTGTCGGTCTCCTATGCAATCTGATATGCATATTGCCCGAAGACATTGTGCTGCCGCTAAACGGAGTGACGCCGCTGATCGGCGTGCCCGTGATTCTCTATGTGATTTTCAAGGAAAGGCTGTCGCGACGATGAAAGAGAGTCTTATAAGAACTGAGAAACTCACCACCGGGTATACGGCGGGAAAGGAAGTGAAAGTAATCACCTCGGGGCTGACGGCTTCATTGCCCCCTGCTTCTATGACATGTCTTCTCGGCCCGAACGGTGCCGGCAAGTCTACACTGATGCGTACCATTGCCGGATTTCAGAAACCGCTTGCCGGCTCGGTATATGCCGGAGACCGCGAGATTTCCCGAATGTCGGGTAAGGAGAGAGCCGAAATGATAGGAGTGGTGCTGACAGACAAGCCTATGCTTGAGAATATGGATGTGGCTTCGCTCGTGGCGTTGGGCCGCACTCCATATACCGGATTCTGGGGGCGCCTCTCGAAAGAGGATAATGCTGCAATCGAGGAAGCTATGGAGATGGTGGGAATTGCGTCACTGCGGAATCGCGACGTGCGGTCGCTAAGCGACGGCGAACGTCAGAAGGCTATGATTGCAAAAGCCCTTGCCCAACAGACTCCGGTCATATTCCTCGATGAACCCACGGCTTTCCTCGATTTCCCGAGCAAAGTGGATATAATGCGGCTTTTGTCACGGCTGGCCGCGACGGCTGGCAAGACCGTGTTTGTCTCTACCCATGACCTGGACATAGCTTTCCAGACAGCTGATTTCCTCTGGCTGATCGACCGCCGGCTCGGAGTGACCACAGGCAACGTGGCCCAGCTTGCCGAACGCGGCAGTATAGAGGAATATTTTTCGAGGTCCGGAATAAGTTTCGACCGAGAGAACTTATCATTCAGAATTGAAAGATGAATATTGCGAATCATCGGCTCTTGCGTCCTCTGATGCTTGGCGGTACGGGCAGCGATGTCGGTAAAAGTCTGCTGACGGCCGGCTTATGCCGCATATTTCTTCAGGACGGTTATTCTCCGGCTCCGTTCAAGGCCCAGAACATGGCTCTGAATTCATTCGTGACGCCCGAAGGGCTCGAGATAGGCAGGGCACAGGCCGTGCAGGCGGAAGCAGCCGGCACCGAGTGCCGGGCGGAAATGAATCCTGTGCTGATGAAACCCACTGGCGAAAAGGTGGCGCAGGTGATTGTGCTCGGCCGACCGATAGGCAACCGCAGCGCGGCAAGTTATTTCCGCAAGGATAACAAACGGGAATTGCGTGAAATTGTATGTAAGGCTTTCGACCGGCTTGCGTCAGAATACAATCCGGTGGTGATGGAGGGTGCGGGAAGCGTGGCTGAACTGAATCTTCTGGAAACTGATATCGTGAACATGCCGATGGCCCTCTATGCCGGAGCGTCGGTGATTCTTGTGGCCGATATCGACCGGGGTGGAGTCTTCGCACAGGCCTACGGATCCATCCGGCTTTTGCCGGAAGAATACCGTCGGCTTATCAAAGGTATCATAGTGAACAAATTCCGGGGAGACATCAGCCTCTTCGATGAGGGGCGCAGGATTCTCGAGGGGAAATGCGGCGTACCGGTTTTGGGCGTGGTGCCATTCGATCAGGAGCTCCACATCGAGGAGGAGGACCGTGTGTCGGTGTTGGCGCGCCACACGTGTCATACCGAATCGGGCCTTGTCAATGTGGCGGTGGTCGGCCTGCGCCATCTTTCGAATTTCACTGATTTCGACAATATCTCGCGCGATCCGCGGGTTCATATCTACCTCACGGCGGATCCAGCGGAGATTTCCGCAGCCGATATCATAATCCTGCCAGGAAGCAAGAACACGCTCGGCGATCTGCAGGTGTTGAGAGATAACGGTTGCGCGGAGGCCATCCGCAAGGCGGCCGCCTCGGGCAAGACCGTTTTCGGCATTTGCGGCGGCTATCAGATGATGGGACGTACGGTCGCAGACCCCGAGGGCGTGGAGGGTGAACCGTCAACGGCCGAAGGACTCGGTCTGTTGCCGGCGGAAACAGTTCTTTCAGGAACAAAAACGACCGTCAGGACGCGCTTCCGGGTTCCAGGCTTGGAGAGTTTGTGCGAAGGTTATGAGATTCATAACGGCCTGACCTCAATCGATTCGGGTGCGGAGGCAATGGTTTATAAAGAGGATGGAACTTCCGACGGGTGCAAGGTTTCGGAAAAGGTGATGGGTTGCTATATGCATGGAATCCTCGACAATCAAGAGGTTGTGGATATGATTGTCGGGCCATATGCTTCTCTGCGTTTGCCGGAGACATCGGCGCCGGGGGGGTCTTATCAAGAATTCAAGGAGACGCAATATGACCGACTTGCGGCGCATCTCAGAAAACATCTTGACATAGAGAGGATCTATCAAATAATGAGAGAAGATGATTGAGGGGCACGGCGATGACCTTTACCGCTACGGCGGAAAGGTGAAATTTAATTTCAGCACCAACATCCTTTCTGGGGTGAATCATGAAGGGCTTAAGAAGTTTTTGGCTTCGAGACTCGATGTGATCGGAAGTTATCCGGAGCCGTCTCCCTCTCTTCTCGAGCGTGAGATTGCGATGAAAGAGGGTGTCTCACGTGAGAATGTGGTGGTGACCAACGGCGCGACAGACGCAGTTTACCGGCTTGCATTTCTTGGATCCGGCGGCCGATCAGCGGTTTTGCGCCCCACCTTCCGAGAATACCAGGATGCATGCCGCCTTCATGGGCATGATGTTTCCTTTTTTGATTCCATCGGCCGGTTGCCCTCTTCGCCGGATATGATATGGATCTGCAATCCGAACAATCCTACGGGTCAGGTAATTCCGATTGACGATATAATCGGCATGTGCTATGCGCATAAAGAAAGCTTGATTGTGATTGATCAGGCATATTCGGATTATTGCCCGGAGCGGCTCATGACATCCGAGGAGGCCGTGGCACTCGGAAATACGGTGCTGCTCCGTTCTCTCACGAAACGTTATTGTGTGCCCGGTCTGCGAATCGGATATGCAGTCACTTCTGCTGAAATAGCCGGGAAACTCCGCAATTGTTCGATGCCGTGGGTCGTGAATGCCCTCGCTATCGAGGCCGCACGCTATCTTATCGGCCATGACGATGATTATCCGATAGATGCAACCGGATTGCGAATGGAAGCGGAGAGGATAGCCCCGAAGTTACGCGTAATAGGTGTGGAGGTTTATCCCACCGATTGCAATTTCATGCTTTGCCGTCTGCCGGACGGTAGGGCGGCAGAATTGAAAAATTTTCTGATGGATCATCATGGTCTCTTGATTCGCGATGCCTCAAACTTCGAGGGACTTGATGCCGGTTGTTTCCGCATAGCCGTGCAGGGGCGACCGACGGATGATATTCTCCTCGAAGCAATTCGGCAATATCTGAAAGGAGAGAGGAGAGAAAATCAAGATCAACCAAGATAAATCAAGATTAATCGAGATTAATCAAGTTCAATCAAGTTCAATCAAGATCAATCAAAATGACAATATATGCTTTGCTTTATGGCGTTGTCCCTCTGATTGCGGCATGGCTGCTCGACTTGATCTTTGGCGATCCGGCTGCGCTTCCCCATCCTGTTGTCGGATTCGGGAAAATCATAGCTTATGGCGAGCGTCGTCTCAATTCCGGGTCGGCAAAGAGGCGGCTTATTAGCGGCGCTATCATGTCGATATGCTTTGTGGCGGGAGTCTTTTTTACGGTTGCCATTTTTTTGAGATTACTAAGCCCTTATCCTCCCGCCTTGGTCGCAATTGAGACGTTGGGAATCTTCTTCTGTATTGCAGGCACGACTCTGCGGCGAGAAGTTAAAATGGTGTTCGAGGCATGTGGCCGCAGCCTTGAGGAAGGGCGGCATCAGGTTGCGCGGATAGTAGGCCGCGACACAGCCTCGCTCTCCGACAGAGAGGTGAAGACCGCCGCACTCGAGACTCTTGCCGAAAACCTAAGCGACGGGGTGGTGGCTCCGCTCTTCTGGTATGCGTTGCTCGGTCTGCCGGGCATGATGGCCTACAAGATGGTGAACACGCTCGATTCAATGATCGGCTATAAAAGCGAGCGCTACAAAGAGTTCGGATGTTTCGCAGCCCGGATGGATGATGTGGCGAATTTTTTGCCCGCGCGTCTCACCGCCTGTATGATGGCGACCCTCTCCCTGAAACGAGGACTCTTCTCTTTCATCAGGACCTTCGGGAGATGCCATGCGAGTCCGAATTCAGGCTATCCCGAAGCGGCGCTGGCCGGAGTGCTCGACTGCCGGTTCGGAGGTACTCATGATTATTTCGGTAAACCTGTCTATAAGCCATACATCGGCGTCAATTCCCGCGAGCTGACCAAAGCCGATCTTCAACGATCACTTCGTCTCTGTCTCGCCGTGGAAGCGCTCGCTGTAGTTTTTGCTGCTACAAGCAGATGGCTTATTTTTATAGACTATTTCTCTATCAATATGTAGGGGACAGGTCCCGGCGCGTGGCAACCCTTGGCGCAAAGGGATAGATGGTCGGGAAGTATGAGGAGCGAATAGTGCTCGCCGCAGGCGGCAAGCGCTTCCGACAGCGGAGCCACGATATGGCGGTCGATCTCCTCTATAGCCTTGATTTTTGCCGCGACATCACGGCGGTGGGACGCCGCGTCGCATGCCTCGATATGCACTGCTAAGAAATTATAGGTGAGGAGTGCCCGTACGGCGCATTCCCCTTTGGCGCGGTAATCGGTGTCGCAATCGCCGGTGGCTCCTTCGGGTCGTATGAAATCCATGCCGGTTTCCAATGCGATGCCTCTCAGAAGAGGGACAGCGGCAATGGCACATGCGCGTGGGATATATCCGAAAATATCCGCCATACGTCGGGGTAACGGCTCGTAGTCGCGCCGCCGGTCAGCGCTCCAGAATGTTATCTCGGAATCGCATTCAGGAAGTCCGCAGGAATCGGGAGGAGCTACGCAGATACCTTTTGATTTATCAATCGGGAAAAAACGAAATCCGGGATAGCGGGTTTCAAGTTCCGCTTCGCAATATTCATTATCGGTCAATTTTTCGGTTTTGTTGAAAAGGTAACGGCCTGCGTATTGCCCCGGAAGAAGCGGGATATTGAGGCCGCGGGCTTCAAGGGGGCCACGCCCCTTCGGCAACTCCTCGGGACGGTAACCTAATATTGAAAGGATGGCGGTTTCGCTCCCGGGGTAGAATCCTTCGGGTACGGTCTGAATCATTCCCTGCTTGCCGTGGAGGGCAATCTTATCCATCGAAGGTGTGGAGGCCGCCTCGAAAGGCGTCTTGCCGTGGAGTGTCGCGATGCTGAAATCGGCCATGCCGTCGCAGATAACTATCACCCGTTTCATCTTTTTTATTCGAAAGTCAATCTTACTATCCCTCCGAACGGGGGCTGTTTTGAGAATATGTCGGAGATGTCGCCGAGTCCGGCTTCGAGCATGGCGGAGATAATCACTCCGGCATGAGTGAACACAAGGATATTCCTTTCGTCGGATTCTCTTTTCTCCCTGATAAAATCGCGCACCCGTCTTCTTTGGTCCATAAATGATTCCCCGCCTGTGGCGCGAGTTGAAAGCCAGCTGTCATACCATTCCTGAAGTCTCGGATCGTCGATCTCGTCATAGCGCTTCATCTCCCATTCGCCGAAATTCATTTCGAGAAGGCGCTCGTCGGCGACAGCATCCGGGAAACCGCAGGCTTCGGCCAGCAACCTGCAGCGTGACAGCGGACTTCGGTAAACGGCATCAAATTCTTCTCCTGATTCGTTCCTTAAATTGTTTAGATTCTCCGCCACGGCAACCGCTTCCTGGGGAAAAGTGTCTTTCAGCGGCACATCGCTCTGCCCATAACAGACTCCGGGGGGAACATTCACCGCAGTATGTCTCACAAATGTTATTCTTACCGACATATCATGTTGTTATGATTGTTGCCGAAAGGATAAACGCACCTTCGCATATCATAGCCGCCGCTCCGCAGCAGTCGCCCGTATATCCACCTATTTTATACCGCAGATAGGGAATCATCACCAACGTGAGAACTAAAGGAAGACAGAGCGAAAGAAGATAGACGGAGGGAAGCGCTAAAGAGGGGAGGATACCGACGAAGAGACATAGCAGGAAAGCACCGATGCCCATGCGGTCGTAGATGAGTTTATTCTTGGCTTCCGATTCTTTGCGGGCATAAGGGAGGAAGTCGATAAGCAGCGAGCCGCAGAATTTGCTCCAAGTGTCGGCGGCGAGGACTATGAGCGGAGCGATGTGCGGAGGCAGGGAAGCGACGCAGGAGATAGTGAGCATAAACCAGAACAGAAGGCCGATAACGCCGTAGGATCCGATGCCTGAATCCTTCATTATCTCGAGGATGCGTTGCCGGTCGCGTCCCCCTCCGAAGCCATCGGTAAAGTCGGCTAACCCGTCTTCATGCAGAGCACCGGTGAGCAGCGCGCGCACGCCGTAAGCTACGGTGACGGCTACCAATGGAGGGAGGATATACGATGCTCCCCAAAGCGTAAGAGCCGTGACGCCACCTGTCAGCAATCCAGCCACAGGCCAAAGATCGACGACGCGTCTATAGGCCTCTGCGGGTATGTCGCGCAATCGCCAGAAAGGTATCCTGGTGAAGAATCCCAATGCCGCTAAAAGTTTATCCATTGATTTCCGTTTTTATCCGGTTTTATTTCGGCGTCAGAAATATTTGGTGACGCCGACGGATTCGAAGTTGTCCATCTCGTTGATCATCCTGACGGCTGAATCAAGGATAGGGAAAGCGCACACGGCGCCGCTTCCCTCGCCAAGCCGCATGTCGAGGTGGAGTATCGGATCGGCGCCTAATGCTTCAAGCATCAGCTTATGTCCCGATTCATCTCCCTGATGGCCGAACACCGCATAGTCGAGAACTTCGGGATATAGCTTCGAGGCCGCTAAGATGCAGGCCGTCATGATGAAACCGTCGACGATAATCACCATTCCGAGCTCGGCGGCGCGCAGCATGCCACCGACGGCCATCACCATCTCATAACCGCCGAACCATGCCATATAGCTTTCGGGGGAACTGTCGCCGCCGTAATTCTCCCATGCGCGGGAAAGCACGTCGAGCTTATGGGCGATTCCGGGTCGGTCGAGTCCCGCTCCGGCGCCTATGCAGTCGGCGAGCGGTATGCCGGTGAAGGCGTGCATCCACATCGAAGAGGAGGAGGTGTTGCCGCTGCCCATCTCTCCGAAACTGATCACGTTGCATCCCGCGGCATGGATATCGCTCACAACATCGGCTCCGCGTTCGAAAGCCAAAGCGAACTCTTCGGGAGTCATGGCAGGACCGTAAAGGAAATTGCGGGTGGACCGACGTATCTTGCAATCGATGATTCCGCGACCTGGCGGAACATCGTAATCCACTCCGGCATCGACGAGCACAAGTTTGAAACCATGCTGGTTGCAGAGGAAATTGATGCCCGCGCCGCCACGCGAGAAATGTGAGAGCTGTTGCCATGTCACCTCCTTCGGCGATACGCTCACGCCCTCCTCGATGATGCCGTGGTCGGCGGCGAAGAGCACATTGTGAGGGTTGCGAAGCGTGGGGGATAGCGTCTGCTGAATCAATCCTATTCTAAGGGCGAGCGTCTCGAGTTTGCCGAGCGAGCCTTTCGGCTTGGTGAGGAAATCGATTTTCTGCTGCAGCTCCTTCTCTATTCTGCGGTCGGGAGCTGTTATGTTGAAATGTATCATGGCTGGAATATCATGGTTATTATAATATCATTTTATTTTCACGGGGATGCCGGAAACCGTCAGATATACTTCATCGGCTTCGGAGGCGATGAACTGGTTGAACCAACCCTGCACATCGGCAAAGCGGCGCGTTGTCGGATCAGGACCGATTATTCCCGACCCGATTTCGTTGGAAACAAATATAAACACACCTTCGCGGGCGGTGAACCGCCGGAACTCATCCTTGAGTATGTCGAGGGTGGCCGCGGTGTCCTCGCCGTTGCTGAAAAACACGTTGGTGATCCACATCGTGACGCAGTCAACAAGCACGGTGCGTCCCGTCATGTCGTGGCGTCCGAGATGAATCTCCTCTTCGACAGTGTCCCATTCCGGACCGCGGCGTTGCTGATGAATGCGCACCCGTTCTCGGAATTCATCGTCGATCACATGAGCGGTCGCGAGATAGACGGGGTTTGCCGAATGCCGGAGCGCGAGCGATTCGGAGAAAGCACTTTTCCCGGAACGCTGTCCGCCGGTGATGAGGATGATTTTTCGTTGCATTTAGATTTAGCTTGATTTACGGGAATTATCAGGATTAATCGGGATTTATCTTGAATTATCGGGATTTAGCTTCGCGCCGGTCCTTTAGAGCTTTCAAGGCGGCGAAAGCCTCGGCGCGGCCGGTGTCGGTCTTCTCGGGATAATGCGCGTCGGAATTCACCGCTAAAGGGACTCCCGCTTCAAGGAGTTTCTCCCACCAGCGGACAGCCGGGAAGAAGCGGTTTTTATCCGGATAGGATTTTGTGTTGATTTCCACTATCATGCCGCTCGATTGTGCATGGCTTATCACGTCGTCGACAAGCGCCTCATACCAGCTGTTATCTTCGATTTGCGGGTCGGCTATCGCCGCATTGCCCGCTATCTTGTCGAAATGGCCGAGAATCTCGAAGCCGCCGAGCTCGAGCATGCGTATCACCTGCTCGAAGTATTTCTCGACAACATAACGGAGGTCGCCGGCATATCCCTCTTTCAGATAGCCGGCGAAACGTTCGAAGCGGCCGTCGCAGTCGAGCCAGACGCCATCCTGATTAGGCACGAAATGCACCGACGCGAGGCGATAGTCGAGCGGCAGTTTCTGAAAATAATCGATGTGCGGTCCGAAGTCGCGGCTGATATAATCGATCTCCAGTGAGGTCAGAATCTTCATCTCTCCCTCATATTCCTCCTTCAGGCGGGAGGCTTTGCCCAGATATGCAGCCATATCCTCCTTCGTCATGTTGCAGGGGGAATCGAGGCAGATGGGGGAGTGGGGAGAGATTCCCCACACTTCGAATCCCTTTTCGGCGGCCGCTTCGGCCATTACGGCCATCGGCGCACGTCCGTCGCAAAATTCGGTATGCGAATGAAAATTGTATCTGTCGGTGTTCCGGATTATTCCGGAGAGTTCTGAAATTGTCATTATCGTTTATCAAATTGCCCTTTCGGGTACGGGGCGTTCTGCGGCACGCGACAGCCTCAGATAGCGCATAAATAGAGCGAGGAGGAGCAGAGCCGTTCCGATGCCGATTGCCAGTGCCCATTCATAGGCTATCGGGAGTCCCCAGAGTCGGTCGGTGAGAGCTCCGAATCCTTCGGGAGCGAAGAATATATAGGTCACGGTCACCACAGTCATGAAGAGAGCCGGCAGGAGAGAGATTAAATAGAGTTTCCGGTTGCGTGCCAGATAGACGGTGATGGCCCAGAGTGTGAATACCGACAGCATCTGGTTGCACCATGCGAAATAACGCCAGAGCACTTCGTAGGGCATCATCATTATCAGGAAGCAGAGGAGGAAGATCGGCAGGGATATCATCAGTCTCTTCGCGATCTTGCGTTGCTTCACGTTGAGGAAATCGGCGGCTATGAGCCGGGCGGAACGCAAAGCGGTGTCGCCCGAGGTCACCGGGGCGGCTATCACGCCGAGCACGGCAAGTACGCCGCCGAATGTCCCGAGCCAGGAAACCGACACATCGTTCACCAGTATCGCGGGACTCCCCGAGCCGGGGAATTTCTGAAGGCCGTCGTAGCCTCCGGTGAAGGTTATGGCCGCGGCGGCCCAGATGAGAGCCACGATACCTTCCGTGACCATCGCTCCGTAGAACACCGGTCGACCATATTTCTCGTTGTCGAGACAGCGGGCCATCATCGGTGACTGCGTGGCGTGGAATCCGGAAATGGCTCCGCAGGCTATCGACACGAACATCATGGGAAATATCGGGTTGGCCACGGGATCGGTCTTATGGTTATAGAACTGATGCCAGACCTCAGGCATATTTGAAGAATGGACGAAAAGAGCCACCATGATTCCCACAGCCATGAAAAGCAGTGCGATGCCGAAGAGAGGGTATAGCTTGCCGATGAGTTTGTCGATGGGCAGGAGAGTGGCGAGCATATAATAGGCGAAGATCACCACAATCCAGAATGTGCGGTCGAGGCTCTCGGGAGTGAGCATGGCCAGAAGGTCGGCGGGGTTATATACGAACACCGCTCCCACAAGAATCATAAGCAGAAGCGCGAAAACGCGCATCACGTTCTTAATCTTTACCCCAAGCTCTTTGCCGACAATCTCGGGGAGCGAGGCGCCACCTTCGCGAAGGGAGAGCATGCCCGACATATAGTCATGGACGGCGCCTGCGAAGATAGTGCCGAACACTATCCAAAGGAATGCTGCCGGACCGTACATCACGCCCATGATGGCTCCGAAGATGGGACCGAGTCCGGCAATGTTCAGAAACTGGATGAGGAAGACCTTCCATGTGGGAAGCTTCACGAAATCGACTCCGTCGGCATGGGTGTGCACCGGAGTGAGGCGCGCGGGATTCTCACCGAACACCTTGGTTACAAAACGGCCGTAGGTGAAATATCCTGCTATGAGCAGGAAAAGAGCGATAATAAAGGAAATCATAATGGTGTAGGACAGAGTTTATGGAAAACGGAGAGGAAAGAGAAATCAGTGGCGGGAAGTTTCAGCGCGATAGACGTCGCTGCGGAGTCTCTTAAGTGTCTGCCGGTCTTTTTCGGTTTCGCTCTCGAGGGTGCGGATCTGATTGCGCAAAGTGGCCGACCGGTTGTCGGCATATTTGCGGCGCAGCTCTCCGAGGCGGCTGAGCTTGCCGTCGAACGTCTTTTTAGCGGCGAGATATTTTTTCATCATCTCCCGTCCGGAAGCCGTCCGGAAGTCATCGAGCACGGTGTAGACGCGTCCACCCTTCATCGGAAAAATGAAATCGCCTTTCTTTTCGGCCGGTCCCGGCACGATCTCCCTCACCTCCTCGACAAGGGCTGTATAATCCTCGTCGCCCCATGTGGAACGCCAGTTAGTCAGACGTGCCTTGGCTCCGAGATCTTCCGTCTCCTCCGGGTTGTAATTGGCGCGGAGGTCGTTCACCTTGAACACATAGATGGTTATGTCATCGCCGAGTTGGTTGCGGTCGGTAGCCCACCAGCCCACGCCGTTGAGTTCGTCGATGGCGAGAAGATAATCATCGTAAGGGGAATTATATGGCATACCGATGTTCTGCGGCTGGAGATATTCTCCGTCGGCGGCATCGCGTGTAGCCACGAAAATATCGAGGCCGCCGAGCGACTCCTCATTGTCGGAAGCGTAATAGAGCGTCACTCCGTCGGGCATCATGAACGGATACATGGCATTGCCTCCATTGCCGAGAATCTCGGGAGTATCCGTCGGCTCATGCCATTGTCCGTCGGTGAGGCGGATGGATTCTCGGATTGTATAAAGCCCCGTGGAATCCGGCTGCGCCCACATCTTGAAATCATCTCCCTCGTTGGTGAAGACATAATCGACATCCTGCTCGGCGAAAGGCAATCCTTCGGCTCCCGAGAGGGTGCCCGAAGAGAAGGGGATTTTGAAATGGCGGAAGAATTCGGCTTTCGGAACCGAGATACTGTCGAGAATCACAAGCTTCTCGACGCGCTCGAGAAAGTTTTCAGCCTTCATGAGCTGACGTTCGCATTCCTCCAGTTCCGCCGGGATGTTCTTGCGCGCTTTCTTGCGGGCGGCGGCATAGCGAGCGGCCGCTTCCCCGAAATCATAATTGAGGAACGCCTCTCTTCCGGTCTCGATGTTCTCCTCGACAGTCTGGGCCGATACTTCCGCGCGGGCGCCGAACAACAGCGCGACAGGCAATATAATGAATCTTAATACTCTCATTTTATCAATATTCATAGTCGGATAAACCCCTCCTGAAGGGTATCGTGGCAAACCTGCCAACTACATGCAAAAGTACGAAGTTTTTAATAGAAATGCAAACTTGCGGGAGTTGGCGGATGCATTGCTATATGCACAAGATTCGAAAAATTGAGCATTTTTAAGAAAAAATTATTAACTTTGTGGCCAAATGTGGAAACATCAGCCATGTGCAGGTTTGCCACCTTACAATAGAAAAAACCAAAATTAAAATATCAGATGAGTTTGAACATCATTGTATTGGCCAAGCAGGTTCCCGATACACGCAATGTCGGGAAAGATGCTATGAAGGAGGACGGCACGATCAACCGCGCCGCGCTTCCGGCGATTTTCAACCCTGAGGATCTCAATGCCCTTGAGCAGGCGTTGAAGCTGAAGGATATGTATCCCGGTACAACAGTGACACTTCTTACGATGGGTCCGGCGCGTGCCGCCGAAATTGTCCGCGAAGGACTTTATCGCGGTGCCGACCGCGGAATCGTGCTTTCCGACCGTGCGTTTGCCGGTGCCGACACACTCGCTACATCCTACGCCCTTAACGCCGCGGTGCGCAAGATCGGAGATTATGACCTTATCATCGGAGGCCGTCAGGCCATCGACGGCGACACGGCTCAGGTAGGTCCGCAGATCGCTGAAAAGCTCAAACTTCCGCAGGTAACCTATGCCGAGGAGATAATTTCCGCCGAGAACGGCCATGCAATTGTGAAGAGACGTCTCGAGGGGGGCGTGGAGACCGTGAAGGCTCCGATGCCTCTCGTGATCACCGTGAACGGATCGGCCGACGAATGCCGTCCGCGCAACGCTCGCAATGTCCAGAAATATAAATATGCCGCCGTTCCCTCGGAGGTGGCCGCTGATGAGGCCAAGAAGGAATTCATCGCAAAGCGCCCCTATCTCGAAATCGGCGAATGGAACACTCAGACGGTCGATGCCGACCTCTCGCAGTGTGGTCTCGCCGGTTCCCCCACGAAAGTGAAGGGAATCGAGAACGTGGTGTTCACAGCCAAGGACGCCCGTCGTATCGAGAACAATGACGAGGAACTCGAAGGTCTCGTAAAAGAATTAATCGCTAACCACACCATCGGCTAAAATTTATCGACATGGCAACAGACAAGAATAATCTCATAGTATATTGCGAATACGAGGACGGCAAGATTGCCGATGTCAGCCTCGAACTTCTCACCAAAGGCCGTGCGCTTGCCGACAAACTCGGCATCAAGCTCGAAGCCGTGGTGGCCGGCGACAACCTGAAGGATATCGAGAAGCAGGTGTTCCCCTATGGCGTCGACCGTCTTTACAAAGTGGAGGACAGCAAGCTCTATCCTTACACCTCGCTTCCCCACAGCTCGATTCTTATCAATCTTTTCAAGGAGATCGAGCCTCGTATCGCCTTCATGGGCGCCACTTCAATCGGCCGCGACCTCGGTCCGCGCGTTTCGTCGGCTCTCCACAGCGGTCTTACTGCCGACTGCACGGCTCTTGAGATCGGCGACCATAAGGATCCCAAGACAGGCAAAGAATATAAAGACCTTCTTTATCAGATTCGTCCGGCTTTCGGCGGCAACATCGTTGCCACCATCGTCAATCCGGAGTGCCGTCCGCAGATGGCAACCGTCCGCGAGGGCGTGATGAAGAAAGAGGTGAAAGATCCCGCCTACAAGGGAGAGGTGATCGATCTCGATGTCAACAAATATACTAAGCCCGAGGATTTCGTCGTAGAGGTTCTTGAGCGCAACGTCGAGAAATCGAAAGTGAACCTCAAAGGTTCTCCCGTGATTGTGGCCGGCGGCTACGGCGTGGGCAGCAAAGAGAACTTCGAGTTGCTTCAGAAACTTGCCGACGTGCTAGGCGGAGAGGTGGGCGCAAGCCGTGCAGCGGTCGACGCCGGCTGGGTTGACCATGACCGTCAGATCGGGCAGACCGGCGTCACGGTCCGTCCGAAACTCTATATCGCCTGCGGTATTTCCGGCCAGATCCAGCATATCGCCGGAATGCAGGATTCCTCGATAATCATCTCCATCAACTCCGATCCCGATGCTCCTATCAACACGATAGCCGATTATGTGATTACAGGACGCGTGGAAGATGTGGTTCCCAAGCTGATAAAGTATTACAAAAAGAATTCGAAATAAGAATGCCCTGAGGGTGCAATTCCAAAAAGATATCTACAATGGCTAATTTCTATACAGACAACGAAATATTGAAGCTCTATCTCAACCATCCGCTCATGAAGAAGATAGTTGAGCTTAAGGAGAGGAACTTCGCCGATGCCGACAAATACGACTATGCTCCCCAGAATTTCGAGGATGCGCTCGACTCCTACGACAAGGTGCTCGAAATAGTCGGCGACATCTGCGGCAACATAGTGGCCGAGAACGCCGCCGATGTGGACCACGAGGGGCCCAAGGTTGAGAATGGCCGCGTAACTTACGCTCCCGGAACCCAAAAGAACCTCGACGCCTGTCGCAAGGCCGGCCTCATGGGCATGGCGATGCCCCGCCGTCTGGGCGGTCTGAACTTCCCCATAACTCCCTATATCATGGCGGCTGACATCGTGAGCCGCGCCGATACGGGTTTCGAGAACATCTGGGGACTTCAGGACTGCGCCGAGACAATCTATGAATTCGCCGACGACGCTCAGAAAGAGAAGTATATTCCCCGCGTATGCGCAGGAGAGACAATGTCGATGGACCTCACCGAGCCTGATGCCGGTTCCGATCTTCAGTCGGTAATGCTCAAGGCCACGCAGAAAGAGGACGGCAGCTGGGTGCTCAACGGCGTGAAGCGATTCATCACCAACGGCGACAGCGACATCCACCTCGTGCTTGCACGTTCGGAAGAGGGCACACGCGACGGCCGCGGCCTCTCGATGTTTATCTACGACAAGCGCAACGGCGGCGTGAACGTTCGCCGCATCGAGAACAAGATGGGTATCAAGGGAAGCCCCACGTGCGAGCTCGTCTACAAAGACGCTCCCGCGGAACTTGTGGGCAACCGCCGCATGGGTCTTATCAAATATGTGATGGCGCTTATGAACGGTGCCCGTCTCGGTATTGCCGCGCAGAGTGTCGGTGTGAGCGAGAAGGCCTATCGCGAGGCACTTGCATACGCCAAAGACCGCAAGCAGTTCGGCAAAGCAATCATCGAATTCCCTGCAGTGTCCGAGATACTTTCTCTGATGAAGGCCAAGCTCGACGCATCCCGCTCGCTTCTCTATGCCTGCGCCCGCTTTGTGGATATGTACAAGGCCTACGACGATGTGGCAAAAGAGCGCAAGCTCGACATTGAGGAGAAGAAAGAGGCCAAATATTACAGCCGTCTTGCAGATGCTTTCACGCCTCTTGCTAAGGGCATGACTTCCGAATTCTGCAACCAGAACGCCTACGACTGCATCCAGATTCACGGAGGTTCCGGCTTTATGAAGGATTACGACTGCGAGCGCGTATACCGCGACGCCCGCATCACCTCCATCTACGAGGGTACGACACAGCTTCAGGTAGTGGCTGCAATCCGCCACGTCACCACCGGCACATTCCTCGACTGGATCAAGGCAGAGGATGCCAAGGAGATCGCCGCCGAGGATGAGGACGTAAGGGCTACGCTGCGTCTGATGACCCAGCAGTATGCCGACGCCGTAGAGGCAGTGATGGGAGTAGAGGATACTAAATATCACGATTTCATGGCCCGTCGACTTGTGGAGATGGCCGGTTACAACGTGATGGGGTATCTGCTGCTTGCCGACGCACAGCGCGATGCTTCGGTTCGCCGTTCGCTCCGCGTCTTCGTGAAGTACGGACAGGCAGAAGTGGCCAAGCATGCCGACTTCATCGGCAACTTCCGCCCCGAGCAGATAGAGGATTATTTGTATAATTGAAATTAAATTGTTAACTTTGCGGCGGTTTTCGCGCGGGCTATGATCCGTAGCGAAAACCGCCGCAAACTATTTTAGTATATATCAACCATTTACAAAACGTATGAATTACTACGAAACCGTTTTCATTTTAACTCCCGTTTTGTCTGACGATCAGATGAAGGAAGCGGTAGAGAAATTCAAAGACGTTCTCAAAGCCAACAATGCGGAGATCGTCAATGAAGAGCTTTGGGGTCTGCGTAAGCTCGCATATCCTATCCAGAAGAAAAGCACCGGCTTCTATGTGCTGGTGGAGTTCAAAGGCGAGCCCACGATTGTGAAGAAACTCGAGACGGCTTTCCGTCGCGATGAGCGCGTGATCCGCTTCCTTACTTTCCGCCTCGACAAATATGCAGTGGAATATGCAGAGAAGCGCAGAAACCTGAGAGCAAGCAAAGCAAATGAGAAACCCGCCGAGGCTGAGACAGAGGCCAAAGCAGAAGCAAAGGAGGCATAATCATGGCAGCAAACAACGAAATCCGCTATCTCACACCTCTGACGGTGGACACCAAGAAGAAAAAATACTGCCGTTTCAAACGCAGCGGTATCAAATATATCGACTACAAAGATCCTGAGTTCCTGAAGAAATTCCTCAACGAGCAGGGTAAGATTCTTCCCCGCCGCATCACAGGAACTTCCCTCAAGTTCCAGAGAAGAGTGGCACAGGCCGTGAAGCGTGCCCGTCACCTCGCTCTGCTTCCCTACGTAACGGACTTGATGAAATAATCACATCTTAAAAGGAACAAAGCAATGAAAGTAATATTGAAGGAAAATGTAGCCAGCTTAGGCTATAAGGATGATGTGGTTGAGGTTAAAAGCGGCTACGGACGCAATTATCTCATTCCCCAGGGTCTGGCAGTGATCGCCTCTTCGGCCGCTCTCAAGCAGCTTGCCGAGAGCCAGAAGCAGCGCGCCCACAAAATCGCCAAGATTCTTGAGGATGCCAAGGCTGCGGCTGCGGCTATCGAGGGCGTAAAACTCACAATCCCCGCAAAGGCAAGTGCTTCGGGCACAATCTTCGGTTCCGTTGGTGCCGTTCAGATTGCAGAGGCTCTCGCAAAGCTCGGTCATGAAATCGACCGCAAACTCATCAATCTCAAGGATACGATCAAGGTTGCCGGCGTTTACACTGCTACAGTGAAATTCCACAAAGAGGTTGAGCAGGACATCGAAGTTGAAGTTGTGGCCGAGGTAGAGGAGTAATCCCCGCCATCGGACATAAACCGACAATAAAAACAGAGGCGTCGCACGGAATCACCGATTCCGGAGCGATGTCTCTCTTTTTTTATGGTTTTTTGACCTCTCCGCTGTTGGGATATTGCTTTAAAATGATTATCTTTGCAAGTTAGGTATGCCCTGCACAATCACGTAAGATATGCCCTGCGCAATTATGCCGTGAAGGCGTGTCGGGGATGCCTCGAAAAGGGAAACAAAAACATCGACATATATGAGATTCAATGTAGAAGGGAAGACATTCCAGCAGCAGCTGTCGGCTGTCAGCAAGGTAATAAACGCCAAGAACGCGCTTTCGATACTCGATAATTTCCTGTTGATGGTGGAGGGCGACCGTCTGAGCATCACCGGCAGCGACCAGGAGAACGTGCTCACGGCATTTATGACTATTACGGAAAGCGAATGCGACGGCGCAATAGCCGTTTCCGCAAAGCGCCTTCTGGAAATTACCAAGGAAATCTCCAGCCAGCCTCTCACATTCTATATCAACGACGAGACAAAAGAGATCGACATCCGTTTTCTCAACGGTCATTTCAACTTCATGGGGGTTGACGCCGCCGAATATCCCGGCAGGCGCAAAACCGAGGAACAGACCCTGCGCATGATGATTCCGGCATCGGTGGTGCAGAAAGGGATAGAAAACACACTGTTCGCCGTGAGTCCTGACACTGTTCGTCCGATCATGACGGGTATCTATTGGGATATACATGAGGACAACGTGACATTCGTCAGCTCCGACACGCATAAACTGGTGCGTTACATCAATTCCGAGACCGCACCCGGTTTCGAGGCATCCTTTATACTCCCCGCCAAGCCTGCAAATATCCTTAAGGGAATCATCGGCAAAGACGACGCCGACATAAAGATCGATTTCGATTCCAAGGGCGCAACATTCGAACTCGGCGACTATCTGCTCTCCTGCCTCTTCATCAATGGAAATTATCCCAACTACAACCGCGTGATACCGGAGAACAATCCCTTCGAGATGACAATCGACCGCGTGTCGCTGCTCACTGCTTTGCGCCGCGTTTCGATTTTCGCCGCCAAATCCTCCAATCTGGTGGTTCTCGACATTCAGCCCAACGAGGTTATCCTTCATGCCCAGGATCTCGACTACGGCACATCGGCCGAAGAGCGCGTGAACTGCGGCTATGAAGGGAATTCGATGACGATCGGTTTCAACGGCCAGTTCATGATCGAGATTCTCAACAATCTTCATGACGACAGCGTGGTTCTTAAGCTTTCGGATCCCGCACGCCCGGGTACGTACACTCCTCTTCAGCAACAGCCCGGCGAGGACACCGTGATTATCCAGATGCCGATGCAGGTAATATGATTTTGAAAGCCATCCGATAATGAAACTGAATCTTGAAAGACCTCTGATTTTCTTCGATCTGGAAACCACCGGCACCAATGTGACCCAGGACCGGATAGTTGAACTCAGCTTCATCAAGGTGTATCCCGACGGGCACGACGAATCGAAGACGCGCCGCATAAATCCGGAAATGCCGATACCTCCCGCAAGCACTGCGGTTCATCATATCACGGACGAGGATGTGAAAGACGCCCCGACCTTCCGTCAGGTTGCGCGATCACTTATGGATATATTCGAGGGGTGTGACATTGCAGGCTATAACAGCAACAAATTCGATGTTCCCCTCCTGATTGAGGAATTCAGCCGTGCCGGCTATAATTTCGATGTTTCGGGGCGCCGTTTTGTCGATGTCCAGAATATCTTCCACAAGATGGAACAGCGCACTCTCGTTGCCGCCTATAAGTTCTATTGCGGCAAGAATCTTGAGGATGCCCATTCCGCCCTTGCCGACACCCGGGCCACCTATGAGGTGCTCCTCGGGCAACTCGACCGCTATCCCGAACTCGAGAACGACGTGGAGAAACTCGCCGAGTTCTCGCGCTCCGGACGCAATCTCGATCTTGCCGCGCGCATAGTGCTCGACGACAAAGACGTGCCCGTATTCAATTTCGGCAAGCATAAGGGCCAGCCCGTGAAAGAGGTGTTCCGCAAAGAGCCCTCCTTTTACAGCTGGATGATGCAGGGGGATTTCCCGAAGAACACCAAGGATGTGGTGAGTGTGCTTTATGCCGAGACCAGAGCCGGGAAATAAGAAACATAGTCCAAATGAATTTGAAAGGGAAACATATAGTTCTGGGTATAACCGGCGGTATCGCCGCCTATAAATCGGTGACGCTGCTTCGCCTTCTGGTGAAAGCGGGCGCCGAAGTGCAGGTGGTGATGACTCCGGCCGCCAAGGAATTCATAACGCCGGTGACGCTCTCGTCGCTTAGCGGAAGGCCAGTTGTCAGCGAGTTCTTCACGGCCAATACCGGGGAATGGCACAGCCATGTAGACCTCGGCTTATGGGCTGACCTGATGGTAATCGCTCCGGCCACGGCATCTACTATCGGCAAGATGGCCAACGGCATCGCCGACAATATGCTCGTCACGACCTATCTCTCGGCCAAAGAGCCTGTGATGGTGGCTCCGGCGATGGACCTCGACATGATGGCCCATCCCTCTACCGCTCGAAATCTTGAGACACTCAGCCGTGACGGGGTGATGGTTGTAGAGCCCGCAGCCGGCGAGCTTGCGAGCCATCTCGTGGGGAAAGGCCGGATGGAGGAACCGGAAAATATTTTCAAAACAATATCGGAATTCTTTGCCCGTCGGAGCGACATGGAGGGAATGCATGTGGCAATCACCGCCGGTCCGACCCATGAACGCCTCGATCCCGTAAGATTCATAGGCAACTATTCATCAGGAAAGATGGGCTATGCCCTGGCTCGCGAATGTGCAGGGCGAGGCGCGAAGGTAACGCTTATCAGCGGGCCGGTGGATCTCCCCGCTCCCGAAGGAGTGGAGACAATTAAGGTTACAAGCGCCCGCGAGATGCTTGAAGCTTCGAAAGAGCCTTTCGCGAAGGCGGACATCGGAATTTTTGCGGCAGCTGTGGCCGACTATCGCCCCGAAGAGTGTTCCGACCGCAAAATCAAGCGGGAAGGGGTAGCGGATATGACGTTGCGCCTTGTCCGCAATCCCGACATTGCCGCCACTCTGTGTGCCGACAAACGTGCGGATCAGCTATTTGCCGGTTTCGCGCTCGAAACCGACAATGAGCATGAAAACGCCGTGGGCAAACTGCGCCGAAAGGGACTTGACATGGTTGTGCTCAATTCCCTCAACGACAAAGGCGCCTGCTTCGGAACCGAGACCAACAAGATAACACTGATATCCCGGGATGGCTCCGAAAAAGCCTACCCTTTGAAATCAAAACAGGAGGTGGCGCGCGACATTATCGACGCTCTGACCGCCTGCAAATGAAATACCGATATATGAGAGCCCCTTCCGCGATTCTGAGAACCGTTGCGACCTTGATTTTCCTTGGCGCGGCATATTCTGCCGATGCCCAGGAACTGCGGTGCGTAGTAGAGGTCAACAGTCAGAAAGTGGAGGGAACCAATAAAAGTGTATTCGAAACTTTGCAGGAGGCAATCTCCACATACATGAACGAGACGAAGTTCAGCAACGCCACGTTCAGTCCTACGGAGAAAATCGACTGCCGCCTCTTTCTGACAGTGGCCGAATATAACGACGACCGCATCAAAGGGGAACTTCAGCTCCAGCTTTCGCGACCGGTCTATAACAGCACCTATACCACCACGCTCTTCAATTTCCGCGACACAAAGGTGGAATTCGGATATCGCGAGGGAGATCCGCTTATATACAATGAGAATACCGTCGACAACAACCTCACGGCCATTCTGGATTATTACGCCAATCTTTTTCTGGCACTGGATTTCGACAGCTTCTCGCCGCATGGAGGCCAGACGTTCTACGACCGCGCGGCCAGCATTGTCCAGCAGTCGCAGTCGAGCGGAGAGGTCGGCTGGCGCACATTCGAGGATACTAAGAACCGCGCAGCCGTGCTGTCGGTTTTCACCGATTCGAACACGGCCGGACTTCGCGACATGCTCTACAATTATCACCGCAAAGGCCTCGACGAGATGGTTACGAGTCCCGACAAAGGGCGAGCCGTAATCACCGAATCGCTTCAGGAGGTAGGGAAGGCGGCGGCGAACGCACCGATGTCGGTGGGCCTCTCGATATTTCGCGATGCCAAACTCGACGAGCTCGTGAACATCTATTCGAAAGCGTCGGATACCGAAAGGCAGACGGCATACGATATTCTGCAACCTATTTATCCCACCGAGTCGGATCGTCTTGAGAAAATCCGCAAAGGGGAAGAAAGATAGTTTTATGCTTGAAAAGCTGACTGTAAAAAACTATGCGCTTATCGACAGTCTGGAACTTGATTTCGGCGAAGGACTGACAATTATAACGGGAGAAACCGGGGCCGGCAAATCGATAATGCTGGGAGCTCTGTCGCTTCTTCTCGGTGGGCGTGCCGATACCCGCGCTATAGCCGACGGGAGCGCGAAATCGGTAGTGGAAGCACTATTCTCCTATCCCGACGGGCAACTTGATGACTTCTTGGAATCGAATGATCTCGATCTAAAGGATGGCGAGATACTGGTGCGCCGCGAAATTTCGGCTTCGGGGCGTTCAAGGACTTTTGTCAATGATGTCCCGGTTACTCTCGCCGTTTTGTCGCGACTGGCATCTTCGCTTATCGACATCCATTCGCAGCATGAGAATGCAAGGCTGAATGATCCCTCAGAACAGCTTGCTATCATCGATGCCGTATCGTACAACGAGTCTTTGCGGGAGGAATATGCAAAGGAATTCAAGAGGTTTGTAGCTCTGCGCAACAACATAAAGAAGATCCGCGACCGCATGGCCAAGGACAAGGAGAACCGTGATTTCCTGCGCTTTCAATATGATGGTCTGAAAACACTTGCTCCCAAAAGGGGAGAGCTGTCGGAAACTGAACGCCGATTCGAACTTCTCAGCGATGCCGACGATATCAGGGAAAGTCTGCAGAACATAGCCATGTTTCTCGGTGCTTCGGAACGCGGAGCGTCGGATCTTGTGAGAGCGGCCCGGGGAGAAGTGGAGAAGCTCGATATGTCGCGTCTCGGAATCAATGAAGATGAGGATACTCCCTCTATCTCGGAACGCCTTGCGAATGTGATAGTGGAGCTCACCGACATAAGTGAGACAGCTTCCGACCTGCTTTCCGACGTGGAGGCAGATCCGACAGCGCTCGAAAAGGCTTCGCAACGCATGAATGATTATTATGCGGCCGTGAAGCATTACAGGGTTGAGAATGCCGATGCACTCGTGGATCTGATGGAAGATGTGAAGCAACGTCTTGATGCAATCGAAACCGGAGGGGAGGAATTGCCCGGACTCGAGAAAGAGGCGAAAAGTTGCGCTTCGCGTCTGCGCGCATTGGGCGATGAACTCACCGAAAGTCGACGCAAGGGTGCCGAGGCTTTCTCGGCCGAAGTGACAGAAAAGTCACGACTTTTAGGTTTGCCGAATCTTCGCTTTGAGGTGGGCTTCACAACAGGAAAGCTCGGTGCCCATGGCCAGGACAGAATAGATTTTCTTGCCGCCTTCAACAAGAATCAGACGCCCGGCGAACTTTCACGGCTCGCATCCGGCGGCGAGATGTCGCGACTGATGTTAACCATCAAGGGTGTAATAGCCGGCAAGATGAATCTTCCGACCATAATATTCGATGAAGTCGATACCGGAGTGTCGGGTGGAATCGCCGACAAGATGGGTGAGATGATGGCATCGATGGGCGCCCGGATGCAGGTGATGGCAATAACGCATCTTCCTCAGGTGGCGGCAAAGGGCAATGCCCATTTCAAGGTGTTCAAACGCGATGAAGGGGAGAGGACGGTGACGTCGGTAGTACGCCTTGACCACGAAGCGCGTGTACGGGAGATAGCCGCCATGATTTCCGGAAGCAGCGTGAGCGAAGAGGCTCTGGCAGCCGCAAGACTTCTTTTGGAGCAGGGTGCTGAGAAAACGCGCTGAAGGTTGCAATAAGTAATCTGCAAAAACAGTTGACAGGAAAATGGAAAAAAGCGATTATATATTCGGTATCAGAGCCGTGATAGAGGCTGTGGAGGCAGGCCGGAGCATCGACAAAGTGCTCGTGCGCCGCGACCTCGGGGGTAATCTCGGCAGAGAACTGATGGATAAGCTTCGTGAATATGAAGTGGTTGCGCAAAAGGTCCCTCAGGAGAAGCTCAACCGTATCACCATGAAGAATCATCAGGGAGCGATAGCCCTTCTCTCGCCTATAGATTATTCCCGACTTGAGCATCTCGTGCCCCTCTTTTATGAGGAGGGGAGGAACCCGCTCGTGGTGGTCCTCGACGGAATCACCGACACCCGTAATTTCGGAGCGATAGGCCGCACGGCGGCATGCGCCGGTGTCGATGCTATCGTGATACCGGAGCGCAACAGTGTTTCCGTGACACCTGATGCTGTAAAGACTTCGGCCGGAGGGCTCTTCCACGTTCCCGTATGCCGGGAGAAAGATACTCTCTCGGCAGTCCGTTTTCTCAAAGATAACGGCTATCGCATCGTCGGAGCAACGGAAAAAGGGGCGGCACCATATACCGATGCCGATTATAGGGTCCCGGTCGCAATTGTGATGGGAAGCGAGGATACCGGCATTTCCGACGGTGTGCTCCGTATCTGCGATGATTTGGCGGCAATTCCGATAGTTGGCAAAATCGAATCGCTCAATGTATCTGTGGCCGCAGGCATTATGATATATGAGGCGTTAAGGCAGAGAGGCGTCAGATAATCCTGACAGCGAAATTCTCTGTGATGCCGCGGCCGGACAAAGATTTTTGCAGTTTGAGGATAAAATTGTAATTTTGCGTCTGTTTCCCCTTCATCGGCTTACGCATGGCTCGAAAGGGGAACGTCGCTAATAGAACGAATTTTCATAAAGAGTTATGATAAACCGCATATTGATCAGGATAAAGGTGATACAGGTTTTGTATTCCTTCCTTCTTGTAGAAAAGAGTTTCTCGCTTGAGGGTCGCCCCTCGGCTCCGACAAAGGAGAAGCGATACGCATATTCGCTCTACCTTGACCTCTTGCTCCTAATGTCGCGCATCGCCGAATCGATAGGACGCAGGGGAGGAGATAAGCCTCTCGAGGATACGAGGTTTATCCGTTGCATCAGAAATGACGACACCATCAAGTCATTGCGTACGAAGTATTCTTCAGAGCCCTTCCCCTTCGAATCAGCTGTTGAGGCTCTTGTGACCAAAGTGAAGGATTCAGCGATCTACCGCAATTTCCTGAAGGCTGACGATGCCAACGGTATTGTCTCTAAAGAAACGGTATGGCAGGAAATCTTCAATCTCCTCATTATTCCCGATGAAAGGGTGAACGCTCTCATAGAGGAGCGAGAAAATTTTACGCTCAAGGGAGTGGACCGCACACGCGACATGATGACGGAGACATTCTCCAATTTCATGGCCTCGCACGACGGAGGAGCCGACGCTCTCGAGGTGTTGCACAAAAGTCTCGACAAGGCGCGGGAGCTTTATTTCCGTCTGATGTATCTTCCGGTTGAACTTACCGATCTCGAGGAGCGCAATCTCGATGAACGTCGATATAAATATCTGGTGACCGAGAAGGATATCAATCCCGACCTCTCGTTTGTGGAGAATACACTTGTGAAGAGGTTGCGCGAGTGCGAATCTCTGGTTTCCTATATAGAGAAGAATAAACTTTATTGGGTTGCCAAAGAGCCGCTGATGGCCGATAAAGTGTTGAAAGCAATACTTGATTCCGACCTTTACAGAGATTATATGGCCCTCCCTGAGCGCACAACCCATGATGACTGCGAATTCTGGCGCAATGCCATGAAGAGGATCGTGTTCAACAACGAATTCTTCCTTGACGCCCTTGAGGAGGAAAGTGTGTTCTGGAATGATGACCTCGATATTATCGGCACATTCGTGCTCAAAAGCTTCCGCCGTCTGGAGGAGGGGGCCGGCGCGGAAGCCGTTCTTGATAAATTCAAAGATGAAGAGGACGCCCGTTTCGGCGATGAACTCATAAAGGCTGTTGTCCGAAACAAAGAGGTTTACCGCGGATATATCGATGAGGCAATCGACCGATCTTTGTGGGAAAGCGAACGCCTCGCCTTTATGGATATGGTGGTGATCGAGACGGCTCTTGCCGAAATACTCAACTTCCCGAAGATACCCCTTTCCGTGAGCATCAACGAATATATAGAGATTGCCAAGAGCTACAGCACCGGCAAGAGCGGCTCCTTCGTCAACGGCATACTTGCCGATATCATCCGCAAGCTGCAGAAGGAGAAAATCCTGCTGAAATAAGCCGCGTGGACCGTCAGACCATCTATAATCGTAAATAATCAATAAAAATTAAAAAATAATGAATTTACTCAACACAATCCTTCTTGACGCCGCAGCCGGCAACGCCGGAGGAGGCATGAGTGGAATCCTCATGATCGTGGCCATGATCGCCATATTCTATTTTTTCATGATCCGTCCGCAGTCAAAAAAACAGAAAGAGCTGAAGCGTCAGCGTGACGCCATGAAGGAGGGCGACCGAGTGGTCACCGCCGGCGGAATCCATGGAAAAATCCGCGAGCTCAGAGACAATACCGTCTCTGTCGAGATCGCTCCCAACGTTTCGATCAAGGTTGATCGTTCTTCGGTTTATCCTCTGGTAGAGGAACAGCCCAAGGCTAAGAAATAAGAAACAGAATGGCTACACGGCTGCAGAATGCTAAGGAGAAATGGCGTGGAATGAAGTCCTCCTCAGGATTTCACAATCTCATGCTGTTTCTTGCTTTTGTGGCTGTTGCAACCCTTTTCTGGCTTATTCTCGCGCTCAATGACAGCGTGACTCAGACGTTTGACGTTAAGCTGCGAATCGAGAACATTCCCGATTCTGTCACTTTCATCAACGATCCTCCGGCCGAGTTTCATGTCACCATCCGGGATAAAGGGACTAATATTCTGCGGAGCGGAGTGATGAATACGCCGCATGTCGATATCAATTTCCGTGATTTTGCCAACAAAGGTATATTCCGGTTCACGCGTTCGGATATGAATTCGGCGTTAAAATCGACATTCGGAAATTCCGCGCAGATCACTGCGACCTCTCTCGATTCGCTTTATCTCCATTATACCACCGGTAAGGGGAGGAGGGTTCCGATAGTGATATGTGCCGATGTCACGGCGGCTCCGGGCTATGTTATCTCAGAATCGCCGGAGCCGATGGAGCGCGCGGTGATGCTATATTCTTATTCCGACAATATAGACACGATCACACGCGTCTATACTGAGGAGATCATCAAACGCAATCTCAGCGAGACGGCCGAGCTGAAAGTGAAGCTGCGCCCGGTGAGTCATGCCAAGATAGAACCCTCTACAATCACGGTGCGCATTCCGGTGGAGCCTTATGTCAAAAAGGAATCGATGGCGACTGTTCAGGCCGACAATGTACCCCCGGGAGAAAGCCTGTTGCTCTTCCCGCCTCGTGTCCATGTCACCTATTACGTACCGATGAGCCTATTCAACAGCGATCTTGTGCCGGTTGACGTCCGCGTGGACTATCTCGACATCAAGCGCACTCCGGCAAACCGCATACCAGTCCGTATCAAGAGCTATGCCGACTACGTCGCCAATCCGGAACTTGGAGTGGACTCAGTGGAATATACGCTTGCAAGATGAAGCTAACAGGTATTACAGGCGGTATAGGGGCTGGCAAGAGCGTGGTGTCGCGGGTGTTGCGTACGCAGGGATTTGCGGTCTATGACTGTGACCTCGAAGCGCGTCGGCTCATGCAGGCTTGCCGGAGCATCAGGGAGTCGCTTTGCGGAAAGTTCGGAGCGGAATGCATCGGAGCTGAAGGAATTCTCGACAGGCGATATATCGCTTCCAAGGTGTTCGGAAATTCCGAACATCTGAAATGGCTCAACAAGCTGGTTCATGCAGAGGTGAGAGCCGATGTCTGCGAATGGGCCCGCAGAAACTTCGCCGGAGAAGGTCCTGCAAAGGGGAAACCGGTTTTTGTGGAATCGGCAATCCTTGTCAGTTCCGGTCTTGCGGAGGTGTGCGGATGTATATGGCATGTGGATGCTCCTGAGTCATTGCGCGTTGAAAGAGCAATGAACCGTGGCGGGATATCACGCGATGATATTTTGGCAAGAATTGAGGCACAGCGCAACGAATTCGATTTTCTTCCGTCGGGAAAGACCCTGAGAATCGACAATTCCGGTGAAACGTCTCTTCTCGATGAAATATCGAGAGCCTTGTCGGAAACAGAGAAAATATTACAAACGGATAATTTTTAGCAATATATCAACAATGTTAAAGCAAATACTTTCTATCACGGGCCGTCCGGGTCTGTTCAAAATCATCTCGCAGGGGAAAGGTATTCTCGTTGTGGAGGAACTTGGAAGCGGCAAGCGTTTCCCCGCGCATTCCCGCGATAAAGTGGTGTCGCTCGGCGATATAAGCATGTATACGGAAACTGGCGACAGTCCTCTCGGCGAAATCCTCGACAAGGTCTATGCCCGTTACGAGGGTAAGAAGATCGATGTCAAGAAGCTTGTGGCCGACAAGGGCCTTCGCGATGCGTTCGTCGAGATTGTAGAGGACTACGACCGCGACCGTGTATACGACAACGACATAAAGAAGCTTTTTACTTGGTATAACATCCTCGTGGATAACGGATTCAAAGAGTTTGCCGAGAAAGAGGCTTCGTCAGCAGATAAAGATGACGATGCCAAATCCAAAGAAGAGGATAAGAAATAACATGAAATACTGAAATCTGCATATCCGATTTCAGAGTATAGCTAATTTCCGGGCAAGATGCATCTGCTTCTTGTCCGGAAATTTATTACCAAAATGTTAAATAAAAGCAAAAATTTGTTAAATCGATTTAACATGGCTATCTTTGCAAATCAGCCCCGATAGAGCTAATGGGACCAATGGGACTAATGAGGCCAATGGGACTGATTGACCCCGAATTTTTTTACTGTCATTCCGGACGATTATGAGATAGCTAAGATAGCTAAGATAGCTAAGGTGGCTAAGATAGCTAAGGTGGCTAAGATAGCTAAGGTGGCTAAGGTGGCTAAAGGTAGCTAAGATAGCTAAAGCAATTAAAACAGCTAAGACAACAAAAACAACTATATCAACTAACAAAAATTTAAGTTATGAAGAGAATGACTCTCTTATTCGTGACGGCGCTTGTGTCGTGGTTTTGCTCCGCAGGAGCAATGGCCGACATAGTGTGTCGCGGACAGGTTGTCGACGAGCATGGCGAACCTCTTGTCGGCGCTCTTATCACTGTTCCGGGAACGGGTATCGGTGCCTCTACCGATGTCGACGGCAATTTTTCGCTGCGTGTTCCCGACAAAACAAAGCAACTTAAATTCTCGTATGTCGGCTATCAGGGCGTGGAACTCGCACCTAAGGCCAACATGGGAAGAGTGGTGGTGAAATCCGATGCAAAGATGCTTCAGGACGTGGTTGTGACCCAATCGGTGGCACGTACACGTCAGACCCCTGTGGCTCTTTCGCAGGTGGGCGCTCTTGAAATCGAGACAAAACTCGGTGCTCAGGAATTTCCCGAGATTCTTAAGACAACCCCCGGCGTATGGGCAACCCCCGACGGCGGTGGCTTCGGCGATGCCAAGATCAACATGCGCGGCTTCAAGTCGGAGAATGTGGCAGTGCTTATCAACGGTATTCCAATCAACGATATGGAATGGGGTGGCGTTTACTGGAGCAACTGGGCCGGACTTTCCGACGTGACGAGCAACATGCAGAGCCAGCGCGGTCTCGGCGCCGCACTTCTGTCGGCTCCTTCTGTGGGCGGTACCATCAATATCACCACCCGCAGCCTCGACGCCAAGAAAGGCGGTACGGCATGGTACGGCATGGGTAACGACGGCATGAACCAGATGGGTATCATGATCTCCACAGGATTGATGAGCAACGGATGGGCAATCACCGTACTCGGATCGCACCGATGGGGAGACGGATATGTGCAGGGAACGAAATTCAATTCCTACAACTACTTTGTGAACGTGTCTAAAAAGCTTGGCGATCGCCATCAGCTGTCGTTCACCGCTTTCGGCGCCCCGCAGACCCACTACAAACGTTCGAATCAGGACGGTCTCACAATCGAGAACTGGCAGGCTGCCCGTGAATACATGGACGGCGCAAGCCCTTACCGCTACAACCCGACGTTCGGTTACGGTCTTCACGGAGAGGAGAAATCGTCGCAGTATAATTTCTATCACAAACCCCAGATGTCGCTCAATCATATCTGGCAGATAGATTACAAGTCCTCGCTCTCCACTACCTTCTACGCATCTATCGCAACAGGTGGCGGCTACAGCGGTCAGGGCCACGGTACTTACAACGGCACTACGCTCTCCAACTCTTCATGGTACGGCTCCACTCAGGGCAAGCTCAACACCCTTTTCCGCTGCCCCGACGGCACATTCGACTATGCCGCCATCCAGCGCATGAACATGGAATCTACTACAGGTTCGAACATGGTTATGTCATCGTCGAACAATAATCATGAATGGTACGGACTCGTATCGACCTACAAGAATGAATTTATCCCCAAGAAACTCGTGTTCACAGGCGGTATCGACCTCCGTTACTATATCGGCAAGCACAACAATAAGATTGTGGACCTCTACGACGGTGAGTATTACATGAACTGGGAGAACCGCGACGATGTGAAGGCTGTGAACAACGCAGCAGCCCTCGATCCGGAGTGGAAATTCCAGAAATTAGGTGTCGGCGATGTCGTATACCGCAACTACAACGGCTATACGCATCAGGAAGGCGCTTACGCACAGGCCGAGTATATGGCATTCGACAATAAGCTGACGGCAATCCTCGCCGGATCGCTCAGCAATACCGGCTACTGGAGAAAAGACTTCTTCTATTATGATGCCGAACATGCCAAATCCGAGACCCGCAACTTCCTCGGAGGAACAATCAAGGCAGGCGTGAACTATAACATCGACCGCCACAACAACGTGTTCATCAACGGTGGTTATATTTCGCGTGCTCCATTCTTCTCCTACGGAGTATTCCTTTCGTCGGCCGCAAGCAACGCCATCAACCCCAATCCGAAGAATTCCAAGATCGGTTCTCTCGAGATCGGTTACGGTTTCCATTCGAAGATGTTCTCGGCCAACGTGAACCTTTACTGGACCAAATGGATCGACAAATGTGACAAGACCACGACCCGCACCGGCGACATCACTGCCGGACCGCTTGCCGGAGAGAAATACGTATTCAACATGGCCGGCGTTAATGCCCGCCACATGGGATTCGAGGTAAACGCCACATTCATTCCCGCTCCCTGGGTTGAATTCGGCGCCATGCTCTCTGTCGGCGACTGGGTATGGGATTCCAATCCGACAGGTTATTTCTATTCGCAGACAGGCCAGCCTCTGAAGAACCTCCGCGGCGAAGTGGCCAGCGGTATTCTTGCCGAAGACCATGCACATGCAACCCTGAATCAGAAAGGACGCAAAATCGGCGGTTCCGCACAGACTACGGGTTTCCTGGGCGTAACATTCAAACCCTTCAAAGGTTTCCGTATAGGAGCCGACTGGGTTGCTTCGGCACGCAACTATTCCGACTATGAGATCTCTTCGAGCAGCTATCAGCCCGGCGCAGAGATCGAGGTTGCCGATCCCTGGCGCATTCCATGGGGCAATGAACTCGACATCAACGCAAGCTATCGTTTCAAGATCGGCAAGGTCAACGCCACCATCTATGGAAACATCAATAATGTTTGCGGTTATAATTATGTGAAGGACGCCTACACGTTGTCGGACACTCCGGGAGCATGGAACAATGCCTTCCGCGTGTTCTATTCCTTCGGACGCACCTTCTCTGTGAAACTTAAAATAAACTTCTAACCGACCAGCAATGAAAACCATAATAAAAAGCATACTGCTTCCGGCAGGATTGGCGTTGATGACGGTGTCTTGCAGCGAGAACAGCTGGAACGACCATCTCGACGGTTTCGAGAAAGGTCCTCAGTTCACCGATGTCCAGACCATCGACTATACGCTAACCGCTTCGGATTATACAAGAATAGCCAAAAACTACCGCAATGTGGCCAAGGCTCAGGCCGCCGGACTGGAAGATGAGCTGGCGGCAGTCGGTACGCTCGGCTATCTCAATCAGCAGATCACGCCGGCCGAATATGTTCCGGCTCTTTTCAAGGATTCCCTTTTCGCATACTACGGCCTTTCCGAAGGCTCGGCAATCAACCTTACGTATCGCGTGGCCGACAATCTGCCTGCCCAGATGATACGTCTCAACGCCGCATCGCAGTATCGTCTCAATTCCGACGACTATAAGACTGTTTACGGCAGCGACACCGATTATGCCGATGCTTTCTCCCCCTCACATTCGGCAGCCGACAATCTTCCGGCTCTTCTTCTGACGAAGTTTCCGGATGCCGCCGACGGCGACTATGCCGTTGTGCAGTATAACAATTCCGATGTAGACCCCGTGTTCGGATCCGCTCCCTCCACTCCCGACGAGCCGGCTTTCGAGGAGAGCGATGTTCTCGGAGCCGTGGCCCTTGATCAGGAGATAACAGTGAACGGGACCGTTACTGCTATCTGCAAGCAGGGTTTCATCCTCACCGACAAGGGAGGTTCCATTCTTGTCTATTTCGGCAAGAGCTATGACAATTCCTATGAGATCGGCCAGCAACTGGAGGTGGAAGGCAAGGTTTCTGCCTATAACTACGGTTTCCAACTCGACAACGGCAAAGGAAATGTGACCTCGATAAAGGATATGGGCAAAGCTTCGACCGTGAAATATCCGACACCTAAGGTTGTGACCGGCGCCGATATGGACGCGGCTATAGCTGCAAAAACAGAGGCTACTGCGGTCTATGTGCAGATGACAGGCACGCTCACCAAATCATGGTATGAGAAAGGTGGTTATTACAACTATAACGTGGCTGTTGACGGCGCTTCGTCGTCGACCGGCAGCCTCTATCAGCTTCCCGATGCAATCGCCGAGACTCTCGAGGATGGCGCAGTCTATACGTTTACCGGCTACTTCACGAGCGTGAGCGGTGGCAAATACTATAATGTGCTCGTAACCGATGTCAAGGCCGGCGCGGCCAAGAACCGTCGCCGCGGTCCGAGCCGCGTGGCCACCATCGCTTCGGTGAACACCTATGCCGTATATTACTTCAACGGCACAAAATGGTCGCAGCCTTCCGACGTGACGGTGCTTCAGCCCTCCGACTATGTCGAGATGGGATCGACCTATGGGAACCTCGAACTCGATCAGGCAGAGCGTTACCTTCCGCTTTACATGAACCGCAAGTTCCCCTACGGAACGGATGACGCCGTGAAATATGTGGTTTACCGCTGCTTTACGGGCGGCTCGACAGTGCTTCGCTGCGAGCAGTATACATTCACCGGCGGCAAATGGGAGAACTCCGTATCCAACGGCGGTGTGATCACAGAGACACAGCAGTTCGTCTATAAGCCCGAAGGCTGGAAGATGGATCCCTCCATCGTGCTCACTCTGCCCGCAGGCAAGAACCAGCCCGCAAGCACACTCTTCTTCCAGACCTGCGTCGACTGGGTGAAAGCCAATGTGCCCGACGGTGCTTCGTTCATCTCGAGTTACGGAAACAATGAGTATTATTGCGGAACCTCCGCCTACCAGGGCAATATCGACCTTCGTCCGAGCGCGGCCGTGACACAGAACCCGACGGCTTACGCCGGAATGAGCGACGAGCAGATCGTGGCCCTCGAGAAGAAACGCTTCGAAGATGAGGTGTGCCCCGGTGCACTCGCGATGCTCTATCCGAAGATCAACGCGGTTCCCGGTGTTGAAGTGACGGTGACGATTCATTTCTCTATCTATGATGGCTCGACAAAAGAGCACACAATCATCTATAATGTTACAGGCAAGGCTCAGTTCGAGTTCGTGTCCTGTACATGGAATGTATTGTACACGGAATAAATGATGAATTGCCGCTTAAACGCATAAAAAGAGAGCGGGATGCCTTGCAAGGCATCCCGCTCTTTTTTATGCGGAGATAATCTGTAATCAGAGAAGTGCGGCGGAACGGCGGATGAACTCCGAGAGGGCCTCACCTTTGAGAAGTCCGCTCTGAAGGAGGGCAAGGTCGATAATCTGTTTCACGTTGGGAACGCCGGCGGCGTATTCGCGAAGCACGCCCTCCTCTCTTTCCCGCTCTTTGGTGACTTTCGATTCAAGTTCGGAGATCTCTTTGTTGAGAGCGTCCTTGTCGGCATCCTTCTCGTCGAGTTTCTTGCGGAGGTCGGCTATGCCTTTATTGCCGCTCTCGATCTCTTCGCGCATCGGTTTCACAACGGACTGCACGGAATTCTCCGCTCCGTTGAGAATGGCCTTGACGGCGGGATGCTCCGTGTTGACTACGAAAGAATACATATCGGGCATGTCGCCATAGAAATTCATTCCGGGCTGTATGGCCGCCATATCCTTCATACGTCTCATCATCTCGTTGCGGGTGATCACGGCCGGCGCGTCCTTCTCCGAAAGGGCGTTATATTCCACGATGAAGTTGGCGTCTTTCATCTCCGGCATCTGCGTGCGGAAAATGGCAGTGAGCATATCGGCCTGCAGCGGGGTGAGGTCGGCCTTTTTCTCATCGCTCTTAGAGATGAGTCTTTCGGGGGTATCCGAGTCGACGCGCACGAAACGTGTCTTGTCGAGCTTGCTTTCGAGCAGGCCGACGATATGCTGGTCGAGCTGTCCGTCGAGAAGCAGAACGTTATAGCCCTTTTCCTCGGCATCGCGGATGTAGGAATACTGGGCGTTGCGGTCGGAGGCATAGAGACAGATCAGATTCCCCTCCTTGTCGGTCTGCGTCGACTCGATGAGCTTGCGATATTCCTCGAGCGTATAGTAATTGCCGTTGACATCCTTGAGGAGGAAGAACTTCCTGGCGGCATCGTAGAACTTCTCGTCAGTGAGCATGCCGTATTTGATGAAGACCTCGATATCGTCCCATTTCTTCTCAAACTCCTTTCTGTCGTCTTTGAACATGCGGTCGAGTTTCTCGGCTACCTTCTTGGAGATGTAGGAAGAAATCTTCTTCACCTGCTGGTCGGCCTGCAGGTAGCTTCGGCTCACGTTCAGGGGGATATCTGGCGAGTCGATCACGCCTTGCATGAGCATCATGAATTCAGGAACCACGCCCTCTACCTGATCCGTCACGTAAACCTGATTGCAGTAGAGCTGGATGCGGTTGCGCTGAATGTCGATGTTATTCTTTATCTTCGGGAAATAGAGGATACCTGTGAGCGTGAAAGGATAGTCGACATTCAGATGAATCCAGAACATCGGGTCCTCCTCGCCGGGACGCAGTTCATGATAGAACCGGAGATAATCTTCGTCGGTGAGGTCGGAAGGTTTCTTGGTCCAGAGAGGTTCGGTGGCATTTATCACCAGATCGCGGTCGGTGTCGACATATTTGCTGTCTTTCCATTCCTTCTCCTTGCCGCTGATAACGGGGACCGGAAGGAACCGGCAATATTTGCGGAGAAGAGTGTCGATGCGCTGTTGCTCGAGGAATTCTTTGTTGTCGTCGTCGATATAGAGGATGACGTCGGTTCCGCGTGTCTCTTTGTCGGTTTCTTTCATCTCATATTCGGGACTGCCGTCGCAAGTCCATTCCACGGCTTTCGCACCCTCTTTGTAGGAAAGGGAGCGGATTACGACTTTCGACGACACCATGAATGCCGAGTAGAAACCGAGGCCGAAATGACCGATGATGGAATTTGCCGTGTCCTTGTATTTCTCAAGGAATTCCTCGGCGCCGGAGAATGCAATCTGGTTGATATATTTTTCGATGTCATCGGCATCCATGCCGATTCCATGATCGGAAACGGTGAGTGTACCGGCTTCTTTGTCGACGGTCACTTTCACATTCATCTCGCCGAGCTCACCCTTGAATTCCCCGAAAGAGGAGAGGGTTTTCAGTTTCTGGGTAGCGTCGATGGCGTTGGAAACGAGTTCGCGCAGAAAAATCTCATGGTCGCTGTAAAGGAATTTTTTGATAACGGGGAAAATGTTTTCGGTTGTAACCCCGATTTTACCTGTTGCCATTTCTATCTTATGTTTTTGGGTTTGCAAGTTTTCATGAAGCTCACAGCTTCATCCTTTAAAATAATCAAAAAGCGTGCCATAACACGATATGACACGCTTATATAACAATCGTCGACAGACAATTCCCTATTCGTAGCGCATGGTTTCGGCGGGAGAGATGCGGGCGGCGAACCATGAGGGGAGGATGAGGCAGAGGTAGACAATGGCGACGGTGGCTGTGTCAAGGATGGCAAACGCCGTCCAATCGAGCTCCACGGGCACGAAGTCGATATAGTAGGAATCGGGGTCGAGGCGCAGGAAATGCCAACGCTTCTGCGCGGCGAGGAAGCAGAGTGTGGCGATATTGCCTATCAGCAGTCCGGCTATGGCAATCCGCACGGCCATGAGTATAAAGACTCGCCTCACGCCAGACACCGATGCACCGAGTGAACGCAGGAGTCCGATGAAATTCTTCTTGTCGAGGATGATGATGAGCATTCCCGAGATGAGGGTTATGCATGCCACAAACGTCATGAGCACGAGCACCACGGCCACGTTCGTGTCGAGAAGAGCGAGCCAGTGGAAAAATCCTGCCCCCTGCGAGCGGGCGTTGTCAACGCGGTATTGGCGGTAGAGCAGCCCCGAGGCCGTGGCCTCGTCGAGGCGATGTTGCAACTCTGCCGAGTATTCCTCTACATTTTGGAAATTATCCACAGTAAGAGCCACCGACGTACCCTGGGTTGCCGAGATCTCTCCGAGTTGCTGTATGAGAGGCAACGGGCCGTAGATATATATATCGTCGTAAGTGTCGAAATGGGAGTTGAAAACGGCAGCGATTTCGAGACGGCGCACGCGGATGTCACCGGTCATGAAATAGGTGTCGATCTTGTCGCCGGCCTTGAGGCCGAGCTGGTCGGCGGCAATGCGCGATATGGCGATTTTCAGGTCGTTTCCCGACTTGGAGAAATCGGGCACTGCGCCCTCCTCAGCGTTGGAGCGCAGGAAGTCGAGAGTGTGGCGGCTTTGGGCGCTTTTGAGGTAAACGCCCTTGAAATTATCGGTGGTCTTGAGGATGGCGGGTATCGAAGCCTCAAGAGAGTATCCCGTGATGAATCCAGATTCATCGAGCACATTGCGGAGGGTAGGGGTGAGTGTTATCAGGTTTGAACCCTCCTCGCTGTCGGGCACGGCGTAAAGAATGATGTGGGAGTTGAAGCCGATCACCTTCTCGCGAATCTCCCGCTTGAAACCGAGCACTATCGCGATGGCGGCAATCATCACGCCCACCGACAGCGCCACGGCCGTGACCGCGACCCTGACCGCCGGCGAGCTTCTGCGGCCGCCCGACGAGAGCGAAAGTTTATGCGCCAGAAATAAGGGATACCTCATAATTCGGTTTCGTTTGAGAAATTCATCTTTTGAGAAATTCATCGCGAAGTTACTAAAAACTTTCAAGCAGATGAAAGAATAAGCCAAATTTCATTTTTTTATGCGGGAGGTTTGCGGGGACGGAAACTAATTCGTAATTTTACGTAAATTAGTTTAAACAACTTCTAAGTCATGAAAAAAACTCGAGGGGCTTTGCTCGCTTTTTCTGTTTTAATGTCATCTGTTTGGAGCGCGCAGGCTGTTGAAAACAAACTTGTGGCTTTTGACGCGGCGATACCGGCTTCCGCTAATAATAGCTGTTCCGGCAGCGACGCCATGAAACTGCTCGGTTCCGGATCTGAAATGGTCGGAAGCATCGAATGCGAGGGCGTGTCGCTAACGAACGGACGCCCCGGAATCACCCTGACTGCCGATTACAGCGAATCAAACCCCGGTCGCGCAGTTGTCCGCTTTACGTTCAGCGGTGCTGAATTTCTGAACGTCACACGGTTGCATTTAATCGGTGTCGGGACAATGAAGACGAACACGCCTGCAACGCTGACGGTAAACGGTAAACCTGTGGATGTTCCTGACTTCGGAGAACTTATTAATGGAATTAATTTCGCAAAAACGAAAGAGGAGCTTGCCGAGCAACTGAAGAATCCTTCCGGTTTTCCCCGCGTAGTATCCTCGGCAATCACGCCTGCCGAGCCGTTGAAAGAACTCACCATAACCATAAATCCATCCGACAAAAAATCAAGTGCGGTTCAGCTTCTGGGGCTTCGCATTTATTATGACGGAACGACTCCCAACGGCGATTTCTCGACTGTGTCGGATAAGATCATGTCGGACGATGAAACAGAGCCGGAATATTTTGATATCGCCGGAATAAAACTTTCAGGCGAGCCTGCCATGGGATTATACATAGTCCGCAAGGGCGACAAGGTAGAGAAGAGATATCGTCGATAAATTAGCGAGAATAAATGATAGTCGAGATTGACCGACTTGACCATCCCGGCACAGAAGTTTTCGCTTCGCTCACCGAGGCGCAGTTGCGTAACGACCTCCATCCGGAGCAGGGTGTGTTTATCGCCGAGAGTCCGAAGGTGATCGATATTGCCTTGCGGGCGGGTTATACTCCTGTGTCGCTGCTCTGCGAACAACGGCATATCCGAGGAGATGCCGCCTCCATCGTGGAACGCATTGGGGAGGAGGTTCCGGTGTACACCGGTTCCCGCAATCTGCTCGCCTCGCTTACCGGCTACACGCTGACAAGAGGAGTGCTCTGTGCGTTCCGCCGACCGAAACCGAAAAGTCTTGAAGAGGTTATCGACGGCGCGTCGCGGGTGGCAGTGCTCGATGGCGTCTGCGACACAACTAATATCGGCGCCATATTCCGCTCGGCGGCCGCATTGGGGATTGATGCAGTTGTCCTTTCCGACGATTGTTGCGATCCGCTGAACAGGCGTGCAGTGAGAGTATCGATGGGTACGGTTTTCCTGATACCATGGACGATGACCGAAAATCCAGAGCGACGACTGCAAGAAGCCGGTTTCAAGACCGTGGCCATGGCCTTGCGCCATGACTCGATAAGCCTTGACGATCCGAGACTCAAACAGGAGCCGCGACTCGCCATGATAATGGGCACTGAGGGTGACGGTCTCGCCGAAAGGAAGATCCTCGGAGCCGATTATGTGGTGAAGATACCGATGGCTCGTGGAGTCGATTCCCTGAATGTAGCCGCGGCCTCGGCAGTGGCATTCTGGGAACTAACTAAGCATTGAATACTGATTAACCGACAACTCAAATAACAATTAACCAACAACACAAATAACAGCATGAATCGATTTCTGATTTTTACATTATTCGGCGCGGCTACGCTGGCGGCTTCGGCGCAAAGCTTCACCGAATGGAAGAATCCGGAGGTCAATGCCGTGAACCGTTCGCCGATGCGTGCGCAGAATTTCGCCTACCGCAGCGGAGAGTCGGCTCTGACAGGCATGGACCGTAAGGCTTCATCGAATTATCTCAGCCTTAACGGCATCTGGAAATTCAACTGGGTGAACGATGCCTCCGCGCGTCCTGTGGATTTCTGGAAAAAAGATTTCAACGACGGCAGCTGGGGCACGATGCCCGTTCCCGGAATATGGGAGGTGAACGGCTATGGCTCGCCCATCTACGTCAACACCGGCTACGCATGGCGCAACTTCTTCGGTCGCACTCCGCCCACGGTGCCCGACAGCCAGAACCATGTCGGTACCTACCGCCGCGAGATAAAAGTGCCCGCCAACTGGAAAGGGAAGGATATATTCGCCCACTTCGGGTCGGTGACTTCCAATATCTATCTTTGGGTCAATGGCCGATATGTGGGCTATAGCGAGGACAGCAAACTCGAGGCCGAGTTCGACCTCACTTCATACCTCGTTCCCGGGAAAGAGAACCTGATATGTTTTCAGGTTTTCCGCTGGTGCGATGGAAGCTATCTTGAGGATCAGGACTTCTTCCGCCTCTGCGGTGTGGGTCGCGACTGCTATCTCTATGCCCGCGACAAGAAACGCATTGCCGACATTCGCGTCACTCCCGACCTTTCCGACAACTATCAGAACGGCGTTCTCGATATCGACCTCACCCTCAAGGGAGGTTCACCCGTGGATCTCGTGCTGACCGATGTAGAGGGTAAAGAGGTGGCCACGGCCCGCGCCACCAAGAGCGGAAAGACCCGCATGAATGTGGCTTCCCCCTCGAAATGGACAGCAGAGACCCCTTATCTCTACAAACTCACGGCCCGCATGGAGGGAAGCGACGAAGTGATTCCCGTCAATGTCGGTTTCCGCAAGATAGAGATCAAAAACGGCCAGGTGCTGGTGAACGGCAAGCCCGTGCTTTTCAAAGGCGCCAACCGTCATGAGCTCGATCCCGATGGAGGATATGTAGTGTCGCCGGAACGTATGCTTCAGGATATCCAGCTCATGAAAAAGCTCAATATTAACGCCGTGCGCACATGCCATTATCCCGACGACGACCTCTGGTATGAGCTTTGCGACAAGTATGGCATCTATGTAGTGGCCGAGGCCAATATCGAGAGCCACGGCATGGGCTATAAAGAGAAGACGCTTGCCAAAGAACCCCGCTATGCCAAAGCGCACCTCGAGCGCAACGAGCGCAACGTGGCCCGCAATTTCAACCATCCCTCCATCATATTCTGGAGTCTCGGCAACGAGGCCGGCTACGGCCCCAACTTCGAGGCAGCCTACAAACTTGTGAAATCGATGGATCAAAGCCGTCCCGTGCAGTATGAGCGCGCCGGCATGGAGGGAATGACAGACGTGTTCTGCCCGATGTATTACGGCTACAAATCCACAGAGAAATATGCCAAGGAGAAACCCTCCGACAAACCCCTTATCCAATGCGAATATGCCCACGCCATGGGTAATTCGGAAGGCGGTTTCAAGGAATATTGGGACATGATTCGCGAGTATCCGAACCTTCAGGGCGGTTTTATCTGGGACTTTGTGGACCAGGCAATCCGTACCAAAGGAAAGAACGGAGTCGGGATCTTAGGCTATGGCGGCGATTTCAACGATTATGACGCCACCGACGGTAACTTCTGCGTGAACGGTCTTGTGAATCCCGACCGCGTACCCAACCCCCACGCCGATGAAGTTGCTTATTACTATCAGAACATCTGGACCACTCCGGCCGACCTGCAGAACTGCAAGTTCAACGTTTATAACGAGAACTTCTTCCGCGATCTTTCCGACATTGATCTTGAATGGGTGCTCCTGAACAACGGCGTGCCCGTGCGCGACGGTCGCATCGACCGCCTCGACGTTGCCCCCGGCAAGACGGCGCAAGTCACAATCCCTTACGGCGAGATATCCGGAGAGGGGGAATGGCTGCTCGATGTCTATTACCGTCTGCGCAATGCCGAAGGATTGCTGCCCTCGGGCCACTGCGTGGCAAAAGCCCAGATAGCACTGACCGCTCCCGCTCCCGCCGCATTGGAAATGACAGCCGCAAACAATCCCAACGCCATGATTGTAAAACCCGAAATAATCGACAATCATGAATGGTATGTCACCGTTAAGGGACCCGATTTCAACATCCGCTTCAACCGCGACAACGGTTTCATGAACCGCTATGAGGTGAAAGGCATGGAATTCATCAAAGAGGATGGGGCACTTACTCCCAACTTCTGGCGCGCCCCGACCGACAACGATTACGGCGCAGGTCTGCAGAATAAATATGCCGCATGGAAGAATCCGGAGATGAAACTCAAATCTCTGAAATCGGAGATGCGCGGTGACGAGGCCGTTGTCGAGGCAAACTATGAGATGCCCGGCGTGAAGGCTGAGCTCGCCCTCACCTATGAGATCAACGGCGAGGGAGTGGTGAAAGTCACTGAATCGATGAAGGCCGACAAGAATGCCAAAGTTTCGGAGATGTTCCGCTTCGGTATGCAGATGCAGATGCCGGTTGCATTCAGCGATATTCAGTATTACGGCCGCGGCCCGATAGAGAACTATGCCGACCGCAATCATTCCACCTTCCTCGGCGTCTACAACCAGAAGGTAGCCGACCAGTTCTATCCCTATGTGCGTCCGCAGGAGACAGGTACTAAGACCGATATCCGCTATTGGAAACAGCTCAACGTGGCCGGCAACGGTCTCGAGTTCACGGCCGCTCAGCCCTTCTCGGCATCAGCTCTCGATTATTCTATCGAAAGCCTCGACGGCGGTCCCAACAAAGGGGCTACCCACTCGCCCGAAATCGCCAAGGCCGGATATACCAACCTGCTGATCGACAAAGTGCAGATGGGTCTGGCCTGCGAGAACAGCTGGGGAGCGATGCCGCTTGAGAAATACCGCATCCCCTATGGAGACTATACATTCATCTTCATGATGCGTCCCGTGTTCCATCAGCTGCATTGATAAACCGACCAATCTTACCATAATAAAAGGCGATCCTCACGCGAGGGTCGCCTTTTCTGTGTTTGAATATCTTTGTCGTGGTCAGAACACGAACTGGATGCGGGCCTGGATGATGTCGACGCCGCGGCGGTCGCAGACTGCCGAGTTGCGCACCTCGGTGTGGGAATAGCGGAGGCGGGCAAGCATATATTTGTTGATATAATAGTTGAGGCATACCGACCAGTCATTGCTGATGCCGCCGTCGATCGACGCGGAGCGGGCATCGGCATTCGTATAGTCGTAGCCTGCTACAAGTTCCAGAGTGCGCGGAGAGGGGAGAGCCAATGCCCCTTCGTTCTGACTGTAGGAATACTCGCGGTCGCCGATAATCAGGCACCGTGCCAGAGCGTAGGTACCCACGGCGTGATAGTCGGCTCTTCCGGCTTTGCGCGGCACGTTCATATAATAGAACTGCGACTCGAGCGCGAAGCGGTCCTTGGAAAGGATAAGTTCCGGCGAGATCTTGAAATCCCCTTTGATATCTTCGATGTCGGCACCAAGCATCTTTACCTGCGACACAGCGGAGGGGAAGTTGGCGGAGAATTTACGGAAACCTTCGGATGCCGTCTCGTCGCCCGAATCGTTGATCACCGCCGTATGCGAAGCGGTCTCGTAGGATGCGGAGAGACCAACCTGAAATATACTGCCCTTTTGAGCAAAAGGATGCCACGCCCCGCGGCCCGATACGCCGACGCTCACACGTCCCTGCTGGGTGGTGTTTAGCGTGAGCGACCTGCCGCCGACGTATGCGCTCGCGCTCGCGAACCAATGGGGATCGTAGTGGGTGTACATCAGCCCGATCTTACGAGTCATGGTGCGGAAGAAGCTTTCCGATACCTGCGCGATCATCGCCGGTTTGTAGGAAGCGGATCCGCCTCCGCGAATGCCGAACTGCGGGATGAAATAGCCTATGCGGCAGAAATCGTTCTGGCCGAGCGACCGCTGGATATAGATATCCTTCATGCCGATCTTGCCATAGCTGTAGCCGATTTCCACGCGCGCCATCCAGGGGCCGTAGACAGCCTTAGCGCCGGCTCTGATTTCCGGCACTGCCGCGCCGTCGGCAAAACCGTTTTTATCGGGAATGAACACTGCCCCGTCGACATGCAGCCGTCCGATAGGTGTGACATGTAGCTTATCCTGAGCTGAAATTCCCGTAGCGCACAGAGCCGCCAGCAGTATTGGGTATAGATATTTCTTCATTGCAAGTTTCTATTTCTTGGAGTTTCTAATTCAAATCTACTAATTCAGATCAATAGGTGTAATCTTCCGCAAAGATAATCATTCTAATCCATCGAAACCAAACAAACGCCCATTAACAATTTGTTAAATCGACATTTCGCGAAATTTAAGGAACGATGCCTAAATAATTGGGGCGAAAATTTGGTGGAGAAAACGGCTTGTATTATCTTTGGATTCAAATTAAATCTAATATTAACGACATGGAAAATCAGATTCAGAAAACCTGTCTTCACGACCGCCATGTGAAGTTGGGGGCTTTGATGTCGCCTTTCGCAGGTTTCGACATGCCAATCCAGTATGCAGGAATTACAGAAGAACATAATGCAGTGCGCGGACATGTAGGTGTGTTCGACGTAAGCCATATGGGCGAGGTTCGCGTTAAGGGGCCGGATGCCTATAAATTCGTGAGCCATATTTTTGTCAATGACGTGACGGGTGCTCCCGACGGCCAGATATTCTACGGAATGATGTGCTATGAGAACGGCGGTACGGTCGACGACCTGCTTGTTTATAAGGTGAATGACGAGGAATATTTCCTCGTGATCAACGCTTCGAACATCGACAAGGATGTGGCCTGGATCAAGAAGAACGCCGAAGGTTTCAATGTGACGGTTGAGGACGAAAGCCCGGTTTACGGCGAACTGGCCGTTCAAGGTCCGGAAGCCGAAGAGACAATGGAGCGCGTGCTCGGAATTCCCGTGAAAGATATTCCTTTCTATAATTTCAAGACGTTCAAGGTTCCCGGCGAGGAGATAATCGTGAGCCGCACAGGCTATACCGGGGAAGACGGTTTCGAGATTTACGGAAGCCATGATTATATAATCAATATCTGGGACAAGCTGATGGAAGCCGGTGTTCAGCCTTGCGGACTCGGTTGCCGCGACACGTTGCGCTTCGAGGTCGGTCTGCCGCTCTATGGCGACGAGCTGAGCGAGGATATTTCCCCGATAGAGGCGAGCCTGAGCATGTTCGTGAAGCTCGACAAGCCTGAATTCATCGGCAAGGAGGCTCTCGCGCGTCAGAAAGCTGAAGGGGTGAAACGCCGCATCGTGGGCCTCGAGCTTGAAGGAAACGCTATTCCGCGCCACGGTTATCCCGTGGAGGTGAACGGCGAGCAGGTAGGCGAGATCACCACCGGCTATCGCTCTATATCCACTGGCAAGAGCGTGGCCATGGCAATGATAAACAAGCCTTACGACAAACTCGGCACGGAGGTGGAGGTGCGCATCCGCAAGAAAACATTCCCCGCCAAGGTGGTGAAGAAACGTTTCTACGACAAGAATTACAAAAAATAAGAAATAAATAAAAATATAAAGATATGAGCAAAGTATTGGAAGGTCTGCGCTATGCAGAATCACACGAGTGGGTAAAAGTTGACGGCGATATCGCCACAATCGGTATCAGCGACTACGCGCAGCATGCGCTCGGCAACATCGTATATGTCGACATGCCCGAGGTAGGCGACGAGGTTACGGCCGGCGAGGATTTCGGCGCTGTTGAGTCCGTAAAGGCCGCCAGCGACCTTATCTGCCCCGTATCCGGTGAGGTTGTAGAGATCAACGAGGCTCTCGAAGACACTCCAGAAGCCATCAACGAAGATGCTTACAGCAACTGGATTATCAAAGTTAAAATGTCGGATCCCGGCGAGGTAGACGCTCTTCTGGATCCTGCCGCTTACGAAAAACTTTGCGAAAATGAGTAATCGTTATATACCGCACACCGAGGAAGACATCCGCGTGATGCTCGACCGCATCGGCGTGCAATCGGTCGACGACCTCTACAGCGATGTTCCCGCCGAAGTGATATTCAAAGGGGAATACGACCTGCCGTCGGCCATGTCGGAGATCGAGCTTCGCCGCCATTTCAAGGAATTGGGCGCGAAGAACCGCAACCTGAAGGTGTTTGCCGGAGGAGGAGTCTACGATCATTATTCCCCTTCGGTGATTCCTCATCTTCTTTCGAGAAGTGAGTTCTATACCGCCTATACTCCCTATCAGCCTGAAATCTCCCAGGGTACGCTCCAGTATATTTTCGAATATCAGAGCATGATCAGCGAGCTGACGGGCATGGAATCTACGAACGCGTCGATGTACGACGGCGCTACGGCCGCAGCCGAAGTGATGTTCATGATGGTTGCCTCCGCAAGGAAACGCAACCGCGTGCTCGTTTCGGCCACGATCTCCGACCGCGTGATGCGCGTTGTGAAGACCTATGCCAAATTCCACGGCGTGGATGTAACGGTGGTTCCCGAGAAAGATGGCGTGACGGATATTGAGAAAATGCGTGTGGAGCTTCGCACGCCCGATGTTGCCGGAGTGATCGTTCCTTGTCCCAACAAATATGGTATCATCGAGGATTTCACAGGCTTTGCCGAAGCTATCCATGAGGCGAAAGCCCTGATGGCGGTCTATGCCGATCCCTCGGCGCTGGCAGTGCTCCGCACGCCGGCGGAGTGGGGTGCCGACATAGCCTGCGGCGACGGCCAGACACTCGGTATGCCGATGCAGTTCGGCGGTCCATATCTCGGCTTCATCTCCTGCCGCACAGCTCTACTGCGCAAGATGCCGGGCCGCGTGGTGGGTGCCACCAAAGATGCCTCCGGCAAGCGTTGCTATGTGCTGACGCTTCAGGCCCGCGAACAGCATATCCGCCGCGAGAAAGCCACCAGCAACATCTGCTCCAACCAGAGTCTGATGGCACTCTGGGCCACTGTCTACGTGGCTCTGATGGGCGACAAGGGTCTGCGCGAGGTGAACCGTCTAAGCTGCGACGGCGCACATTATCTCTACAACAAACTTGTGGAGAGCGGAAAATTCCATCCGGTATTCGACAAACCGTTCCTCAAGGAATTCACGCTTCGCACCGATCTCGATGTCGAGGCCATGAATGCCCGTCTGCTTGAGAAAGGCTTCATGGGCCCGATCTCGCTCGGCAACGGACTCGTGGAGTTTGCCGTGACCGAAAAACGCACCCGCGAAGAGATAGATGAATTTGTAACCTTAATGCTCGAAGACTGATATGAAATATTACGATAAGCTGATATTCGAAGTGTCGCGTCCCGGCAGACAGGGTTATGAACTGCCCGCCGACAACTACGGCAATGATGCGCTCTCCGCACTCCCCGCAGCGCTGAAACGAGAAGAAAAGCCTGAGCTCCCCGAAGTGAGCGAGCCGGATGTGGTGAGACATTACACCAATCTGTCGTCGAAGAATTTCGGCGTCGACACCGGCTTTTATCCTCTCGGCAGCTGCACGATGAAGTATAATCCCAAGATCAACGAGGAACTCGCCGCCATGCCCGAGTTCACGTCGCTTCATCCCCTTCAGCCCGCAGAGAGCGCCCAGGGCGCGCTGGAACTTTATTACAACCTCCAGAAAGCGCTGGCCAATATCGCCGGGCTTGCCGAGTTCACTCTCAATCCCTATGCAGGCGCCCACGGCGAGCTGACCGGGCTGATGGTGATGCGCCAGTATCACATGTCGCGCGGAGATCTGAAGCGCACCAAAGTGATCGTGCCCAATTCCGCCCACGGCACCAACCCAGCTTCGGCTATGGTGGCCGGTCTCGAAGTGGTTGAGGTAAAATCGAAACCCAACGGCTCGATAGATGTTGAGGATCTCAAACCTTTGCTTGACGATACCATTGCCGGAATCATGATGACCAACCCCAACACGCTCGGTATGTTCGAGACGGAGATTGTAGAGATTGCCCGCCTTGTCCATGAGGCAGGCGGTCTGCTCTATTACGACGGCGCCAACCTTAATCCGATGCTCGGCAAGGTACGCCCCGGCGATATGGGCTTCGACATAATGCACATCAATCTGCATAAGACATTCTCCACGCCTCACGGAGGCGGAGGTCCCGGTTCGGGCCCTGTAGGAGTTGCCGCCCATCTGGTGGAGCATCTGCCCGCTCCGAGGGTTGTGAAAGATGCCGATGGAAAATTCCATGTAGAGGGTGCCAAAGAGAAATCTCTCGGCAGTATCTCCTCGTTCCTCGGCAACTTCGGCGTGATGATGAAGGCATACGCCTATATCCTTTCGCTTGGCAAAGAGAACCTGAAGAACGTGGGACCGATGGCCGCTCTGAATGCCAATTATATCAAGGAATCGCTCAAGGATGATTATCTGCTTCCGATAGAGGGCGTTTGCAAGCATGAATTCGTGTTCGACGGACTTAAGGACAAATCCACGGGCGTGACCACCCTCAATGTGGCCAAACGTCTGCTCGATTACGGTTTCCATGCGCCCACCATCTATTTCCCGCTTCTGTTCCACGAATCGATGATGATCGAGCCCACGGAGACCGAGAGCCTCGAGACCCTCGATGAATTCATCGACGTGATGCACAAGGTTGCCCGCGAGGCCCGGGAGAACCCCGAGATGGTGAAGAACGCTCCGCTCACCACCCCCATCTCGCATCCCGACGAGACCACGGCCGCGAAGAAGCCGATTCTTTCATACCGCCAGTTAAAAGCAGACTAGAATGCATAGCGATCTGATAATCATAGGTGCCGGCCCCGGAGGGTATGAGACCGCTCTGGAGGCCGCACACCGCGGGAAAAGCGTAACGCTTTTCAACGGCGGCAAGCTCGGCGGAACATGTCTCAACGAGGGCTGCATCCCGACGAAATGCCTTTGCCGCGATTCGGAGATGGTGATGCGCTTCAAGGAGGCCGACCGTTTCGGAATCGATGACTTCACCTTCTCGGTTGATTTCAACAAGATCAGCGCCCGCAAGAATGAGGTTGTAGGGCAGTTGCGCGACGGCATCGCCACCATGCTGAAACAGGCCAAGGTGAATGTTGTAGAGGCGATGGTGCGTTTCAAGGATGCCCATACGGTCGTTGCCGAAATCGATGGCGAGACGCAGGAGTTTGATGCCGACAACATCATCATAGCCACCGGCAGCACCTCGCGATCGCTTCCGATTCCCGGCCACGATCTCGATTGCGTGAAGGATTCCGCCGATATGCTCGGAATAGAATATGTTCCGGCGTCGCTCACAATCATCGGCGGAGGCGTGATAGGCATGGAATTCGCATCGATATTCGCCGGACTCGGTTCGAAAGTGACCGTGATCGAATATATGAAGCAGATTCTGCCGCCGTTCGATTCCGATATCGCGAAGCGTCTGAAACAGACTCTGTCGAAACGCGGAATCGAGATTGTGACAGGAGCCGCCGCCACCAAGATAGAGCAGAACGAAGACTATGAGATAGTGGTGACCTACGAAGTCAAAGGGAAGGAGCAGACCGTTGTCAGTTCCGACCTTCTGATGGCTGTGGGACGTGCTCCTCGCGTTGACGGTCTCTGTCTTGAAGCTGCCGGCGTGGAATATTCCGCAAAAGGTATTCCCGTGGATGAAGATATGCGCACCAATGTGCCTCATATCTTTGCCGTGGGAGATGTCAACGCCCGCATGATGCTTGCCCATGTCGCTTCGTTCCAGGGACTGCGCGCTCTGAACGTGATCGACGGCAAGAGCGATGCCATAAGACTCGACCTTGTTCCTTCGGCAGTGTTCACGATGCCCGAATGCGGCATGGCGGGGCTCACGGAGGATGAGTGCAAGAACCGCGGTATCGAGACGGTATGCGGCAAGAGCTTCTACCGCGCCAACGGTAAAGCGCTGGCGATGGGAGAGAGCGACGGACTCTGTAAGCTTGTGTTCGAGAAATCGACCCACCGCCTTCTTGGCGCCCATATCATGGGAGCCGATGCCGCATTGCTCGCCCAGGAGGCAGTGGATCTGATGAATGCCGACGCCACGGCTGAAAGCATCCGCGAGATTGTGTTCGGACATCCGACGCTCAGCGAGATCCTTCTCGCTGCCGCCCACATCTAAAAGATTGAGAAATCATTCCACAAATTTAGATAACGCTATAAGATAAACCTTAACAAAGAGACCCGGTTTTGCTTCAGAAGCAGAACCGGGTTTCTTTGCGTTTTAGGGGATTTTGCGTTTTAGCGAATTTTAGAGGAATGGATTCAAGGCGCGTTCGCGGCCGATGGTTGTGGCGGGGCCGTGGCCGGGATATACGGCGGTGTCGTCGGGGAGGGTCAGCAGATGTTTGCGGATGGATTCGATCAGTGTGCGCATGTCGCCTCCCGGGAGATCGGTGCGGCCCACGGAGCCGGCGAAGAGTGCGTCGCCGGTAACGACAAAGCCACCCTCGCGGTCGTAGAGCGCCACGCTGCCCGGTGAATGTCCGGGAACATGAAGCACTTCGAGAACGCCGTTCCCGATCCGGATTTTTTCGCCCGGTTCGAGGAAGCTGTCGATGGATACGCTCTCTGCGCGTTCGTTCATGCCGAACATCTGCGCCTGCTGCTGAAGATGGCTGCCCAACATCTCATCGGCTTTATGGGCAAAGAGGGGAGCGTGGAATCTGTTCTTGGCGAACTCCGCCCCGATGGCATGGTCGATATGCAGATGGGTGTTGATGATATGCGTCACTTCGAGGCCATTGCGCTCGATGAAGCCTGAGAGCGCCTTCTCCTCCTCGGCATTTATCATGCCCGGATCGATGATGGCGGCCTTTTTCATCACAGGATCATACACAACGTAGGTGTTGATTCCGAAAAGCGAGAATCCGAATTTTGCTATATTCATAGATAATTTTGAATGGGGAATGTTGAATTTTGATTTTTTTCTGCGCACTAAAGTGCTTGCACGCGACCGCTCCGATGCGAATTTGAATTTTGAATTTTGAATGGGGAATATCAATAATTTTGAATTTTGGATTAAGGAGCGGAGGTATAGGCGATTTTCTTTGTGGAGAAGAAGGGCTCATCGAAGTAATCGGATATGTCGATGATCTCGCTGCGCGATTTGAAGGGGCGCATTTCGGCAGAGATGTCACCCCCTTTGAGGGTTATCAGTCCGTTGGGAAGCGCGTTGCGCTGTTTGCCGTCGATATTTTTAGCGCAAACTTTCAGCAGGTCGCCCTGGGGCATGACGGCGCGGCTCACCACAAAATCGAATTTGTCGCGGCATTCGGCCACATCGCCGTGATAGAACGAGACGTTTTCTATTCCGCATTCTTTGGCTATCTCGCGGGCCACGAGAAGTTTCTTGCCCGTGCGGTCGATGAGGTGGAAATGGACTTCGGGAAACATCACCGCCAACGGGATTCCGGGGAAGCCGCCTCCCGTGCCGAAATCGAGCACGCGTGAGCCGGGGGTGAACCGCAGGAATTTTGCTATTGACAGAGAATGGAGGATATGGTTTATCTCGAGGTTGTCGATATCCTTGCGCGAAATCACGTTTATTTTCGCGTTCCATTCCGGATAGAGCTCCATCATGCGCAGAAACTGCTCTCGCTGAGTGTCGGAAAGCGAGGGGAAATATTTAAAAATCGAATTTTCCATAATACTATTCAATAATAGAACAAAAAACGGCGCCGAAATGATATGCGGCGCCGTTTTTTTATCATAACTTCCTTGTTATTGCATTTTAAGGAAAAGAGTCTTATCAGAACCAGCGCACGTATGCAAAGTCCTGACGGTGGGGAAGTTCGGGATTCTTGGGATACATGCGGAGAGCATAGCGGTAGGTCCCGGCCTCCTTGAGGTTGGCTTTGAGCTCATAGGAGAAGATATTGCCGTCGCGTTTCACAACCTTGAGGTCGGCGCGGCCATCGTATTTGTTCTCTCCATGTTCCTCTTTGTAGTAAACGAGTTCTACACCGATGGAATCGCCGAGGCCCTTGGTGTCGATTGTGCATTTGATGTCGAAGGCATCGCCTGTGCGCGACACTCCTGCGTGAGCTTCATCGAAGTTGCAGGAAAGAACCTGAATGCTGTCCCATTTCGAAGCCACTTCCTCTTTCCAGGCCACGATGTCGCGGGCTTTGGCATAGTCGTTGGCAGTGAGTTTTGCCGAACGTTTAGCCTCCGGAATATAGAAACGCGAGATATAGTCGTCGAGCTGGCGTTTCATCGTGAAGTGGGGAGCGATGTGGGCTATCGAACGCTTGATATACTGGATCCATTCGGGGCTGTAACCCTTATAGTTCTTGTCGAAATAGAGAGGAATGATCTCGTTTTCGAGCATCGAATAGATAGTTGCCGCATCGAGTTTGTCCTGCTGGCCCTGATCGGTGAAGGTGCGTTTGTCGGTGAGTGCCCAGCCGGCTTTCTCATCGAAGCGGTAGCCTTCGTACCACCATCCGTCGAGCACCGAGAAATTGAGCACGCCGTTCATCTCGGCTTTCTCACCCGATGTGCCGGAAGCCTCCAGCGGACGTGTCGGGGTGTTGAGCCAGATGTCGACACCTGTCACGAGTCGTTTAGCCACGATCATGTTGTAGTCCTCGAGGAAGATGATTTTGCCGGAGAACTGCGGCATTTTGGAAATTTCAGTGATTCGTTTGATGAGACCCTGGCCGGCTCCGTCGGCGGGATGAGCCTTGCCGGAGAACACGAACTGCACGGGATATTTCTCATTGTTCACGATCTTTGCCAGACGGTCGAGATCGGTGAAGAGAAGATGTGCGCGTTTATAAGTCGCGAATCGGCGGGCGAAGCCGATGATGAGGGCATTGGGGTTGATCTTGTCGACAATCTTGAGCACCTCTGTGGGATCTCCCTGATTCTTGAGCCATTTCTCTTTGAAGTCTTTCTTCACGAAATTGATGAATTTATTCTTCATCGTCATGCGCATGTTCCAGATATCCTCATCGGGCACATCGAAGATGCCTTTCCACATCTCGGGGTTGCTCTGGTCCATAAAGAGATCGGGGTTGAGATGGTCGGCATAGAATTCCTTCCATTCCGTAGCGGCCCAGGTGGGCATATGCACGCCGTTGGTTACATAACCCACGTGTGATTCTTCAGGCGCATAGCCTTTCCATACGCCGGCGAACATCTTCTTCGACACTTCGCCGTGGAGCCAGCTGACACCATTGGCCTCCTGACAGGTATTGAGGGCGAACACGCTCATGGAGAAGCGCTCGTTGCTGTCGGGGTTTTCGCGGCCCATGTTCATGAGGTCGCTCCAAGAGATTCCGAGTTTGGCGGGATATTCGCCGAGGTATTTCCCGAAGAGCGATTCCTCGAAATAGTCGTGTCCTGCGGGTACGGGAGTATGTACGGTATAGAGCGAGGATGCGCGCACGATCTCAAGGGCCACGTTGAAGGGGAGATGATCCTTCTGGACATAGTCCACGAGGCGCTGGAGGTTAAGCAGGGCGGCGTGGCCTTCATTTGCGTGGTAGAGGTCGGCTTTAATGCCGAGTTTCTCGAGCATGAGAATACCTCCGATACCGAGCAGATATTCCTGTTTGATACGGTTTTCCCAGTCGCCACCATAGAGTTTATGGGTGATCTGACGGTCCCATTCCGAGTTTTGGTCGAGGTCTGTGTCGAGCAGATAGAGGTTCATGCGGCCCACGTTGACGCGCCAGATGTGGCTATAGACGATGCGTCCCGGATAGGGCACCTCAAGGATGAGCGGCTGACCGTCTTCGCCAAGCACCGCCTCGATGGGGAGCTGGTCGAAGTTCTGGCTTTCGTAGTTGGCGATCTGCTGGCCGTCGATTGAGAGCGACTGCGAGAAATAGCCGTACTTATAGAGGAAACCGACCGCAGTCATGTTGATTCGGCTGTCGGAAGCCTGCTTGATATAGTCGCCGGCGAGCACACCCAGACCGCCGGAATAAATTTTCAGACAGTTGCAGAGACCGTATTCCATTGAGAAATAGGCCACGGAGGGGAGCTTGTTGTCCATGGGCTGTTTCATATAGTCCTTGAACATGGCATATACCTCCTTGATGCGGTCCATCATGGCGCGGTCGCCCTTTATCTCCTGATAACGTTCGTAGGAGAGCTGTTGGAGAAGCATCACGGGGTTCTCTCCGACCTGACGCCAGAGGTCATGGTCGATATCGCGGAAAAGACGTTTTCCTGCGCTGTTCCAGACCCACCAGAGGTTTTTCGACATTTCCTCGAGGGGCTTGAGCTCCTTGGGCATTTCGGCACTTACAGTGACGTTGCGCCATGTAGGAGTGTTTGAGTTGCTTACCTGAAGTTTCATAATTTATAAAGCTGTTTTTTGTTTATTTTCCTGAATCGAGGCGACGTGAGGCTCGGTCGAGAGCTGTCTCAAACGCTTCGTAATAATATTTCACAAAGAAATTCCAGTCGGCTTTCTCCGAAGTGAGGAAAGCGGCGTGGCGGGCTTCCGAGCGATTCACGGCATCTTCGGCAAGGTATCCGGCGGCGGCGCCTGCTATGAGGTCGCGCGAGCGGAAATAGTCGGAGTCGCCGCGATCCACGACATAGACACCGCATTGGCGAAGACCGTTCTTGAAATTATCGAGCACCCATTGTCCGAAACCTGCCTTGTCGGTAGTGACGGTAGGGACCCCGAAAGCGGCGCTTTCGAGCGGTGTGTAGCCCCACGGCTCATAATATGAGGGGAAGAGGGTGAGGTCGAGAGCCGGCAGAAGGTCGTAATAAGCTATGTCGATGATGCCGTCGTGGCCGTCGAGATAATCGGGCACGTAGACAACCCGGATCTTGTTGAGCTTTCCCGCGTCGCGGAGTTCGCGGATGCGCACGCATACGGAATCCGAATCCTCATTGAAGAGGCGATGAGTAAGGAAATCGGGTGCCGCGCTGTCCTTTCCCTCGAAGTCGAGAGTCATGAGCAGGCTTCCGGATGGTTCCTTCACCCATCCCGGAACGAGAATGAAAGCGAGAGCCGATGCCGATGCGGGCATTACCTCCTCCATCTTCACCAAAGAGTCGAGGAAGAGGTCGAGGCCTTTGTTGCGGTATTCATGACGCCCCGAAGTTGCGATGATGAACGTGGATTCATCGAAATGTTTTTTCGTCAGGGCCGAAGCCACGGATATCAGTTTCTGACGTCCCTCTTTCCTCAACCGGTTATATTTCGCGGTTTTGGGAACAAAGTCGGGCTCGAAACCGTTCGGAGTCACAACCTGCGGGCGGATTGCGAGAAGTTGCTCGCATTCGCGTGCTGTCACCTCGCTGACAGTCGTGAAACAGTCGGCCGCGTGGGCTGCGGCTTTCTCCAGCGAGTGTTTCGACTGCATGTTTAGCTCCGCGGCCATCTGGTCGCCGTTGTAGTTGTTAAAATATTCATAGAGGGGCTTGCCGTTTCCGCAGATGCTGCGGCCGATGCTTGTGGCATGGGTGGTGAAGACCGTGGCCGTGCGCGGCATTGTGAGGCGCGTATAGAGAAGTCCCATGCCGGTGGTCCATTCGTCGAAATGAGCCACGATGCGGCTTTCATCGGTTTTCAGATGGGCCGCAAGGGCCTTGATCACTATGGCCGACGCCACTGCGAATGCGCAGGATTCGGCATAGTCGCCGTAAGAATGGAGGGAGTCAACTTTGAAATTCTCCCACATCCCGGCATAGATAGGATCGAGGTTCTTCTCGGTTTCTCCCGGATCCACAAGAATCACCTGAGGCTGTCCGGGAATGTCCCAGCGGCCGGTGCGTATCTTTATTCCCCAGGGAAGCTGAAGCTTCGAAGAGGCGGATTTGAATATCGATTTTTTCTCTTTGAAAACAGGGGAGGGGTTTTCATCGCTCCAGACATCGGGGCCTATGAAGAGGAGTTTATCGCCCATTGTCTCTTTGAGGCGGCGTGCTTTTGTGGAGAGCACGGCATATATGCCTCCTATTTTATTACATACCTCCCAGCTTGTTTCAATCAATAAATCGATTCGGTCGCGGACATTTTCGCCGGCATCGGATGCCGGTGTCTGCATACTGCTATTGTTTGCTACCATTAATTAGATGTATAAGGAAAATTACCTATGCTTCCAGACCTATTGAAAGCAAACCTTTACCTGTAATTCCGGTGCAAAAATAGTAATTTCATGGTAAAATGACAAATAAATAGCAGAAAAATAACAAATTAAGGTGCAATATATTTCTCAAAATTCATAATTGAGAAATATATTGCACCTTATGGGTATATTTGTAACGATCTAACAGATGATTGCTTCAGAAGGGGAGGTCGTCCGTATCATTCGAACCGCTGTCGAACGGGTCGACCGGAGCCTGAGCAGCAGGTGCGGCGCCGAAGGGTGCCTGCTGAGGCTGCTGGGGTGCCGAATAACCGGCGGGAGCGCCGGAAACTCCGGGGGCGGCTATTTCCTGAATGGCATATGCGCGGAGGTCGGTATACCATCTGCCGTTGAATTCGCGGCTTTCTGCATCTACCTGAACTTTATATGATTTCCCTACTTCGGGTTTTATTGTGTCAACACGATCGCCGAATGTATCGAACTTCACTCTTCTGGGATAGTTTCCGAATGTTTCGAGAACCCATTCTTTCTTTTTCCATGGGTTGCCGGCTTTAGATGTTCCTTCCTGAAGCGGAAGGTCAATGATTATCTTACCTTCTAATTCCATTTATTTGGTATTTAAATATTCTTTGCAAAGATAAGATAATAATGACTAAAAGCAAAGAAAGGCGAGGTTTTTATTTTAGTTGCGAGGCATACATCAGCGGAGTCTCGCGGTCGCGTTCATAGACTTTTTTGCCCGCTACGTATGTGGCTTTCACAAGGTTGTCGGGCGAGAGGGTCTGAAGGATGAAGAGCCGGTCGAGGATGAAGTCGTTGAACTGCATCCGCCAGTCGAGGAATTCGGTTGGCCGGAGGTCGAGCACAGCGATATCAGCTTCATATCCCGGTTCGAGAGATCCGATGCGGTCGTCGAGATGTAGAGTCTGCGCTCCGCCTTTTGTGGCCATATAGAAACTTTTGAGAGCTCCGATGCTTTTCTTGCGGAGCATTCCGACCTTATACGCTTCATTGAGCTGACGCGGGATGGAGAAATTCGTGCCTGCGCCCACATCCGTGCCGACGCCGAGGCGCACGGGGCGATGCGCGTCTTTGCATTCCCAGAACCGGAACATACCGTCGCCCAGAAAAAGATTCGACGACGGGCAATGAGCCACACCGCAATCAAAGTCATGCAGCATCTGCCATTCCTCTTCTTTCAGAATGCAGCAGTGGGCAAAAATTGAATTGCGTCCCAAAAGATTGAAGTGTCGGTATATGTCGGTGTAGTTTTTCGCAAAGGGGAATAGCGAGAGGGCCCATTCTATTTCATCCTCAGCCTCGTCGAGATGGGTATGGAGATAAACGCCCTCGTTTATGTGGCTCTGGTATAATTCTCCGGCGAGGCGCAGCTGGATGTCGGTGCTCGTGGGAGCGAAGCGGGGAATCACGGCATATAGCTGGCGCCCGCGGCGGTGCCATTTCTCGAGCAGTCGCTCGCTGATTTCTATGGATCCTTCGGCCGAGTGATCGCTCAGGGTGGAGGGGAGGTTTCGGTCCTGAAGCACTTTGCCGGAGATTATGCGCGTGTTATAGCGTTCCGATTCCTCGAAAAGCGCATCGACGGAATCGCTGAAGGTGGTAGAGAAAACGTTGGCGGTGGTGGTTCCCTGCCGTAATATCTGCCGGAAGAACTGGCGGGCAGTATCGCGGGCGAATTCGGCGTCGCGGAAGCGCGTTTCGGTGGGGAATGTATATTGATTGAGCCATTGGAGCAGAGTGTCGCCGAAAGAGCCTATCATTGGCGACTGCACGTAGTGAACATGGCAGTCGATCATGCCGGGAATGATTACCGAGTCCGGGTATTGTTCTATGTCGGTGAGTTCCGGATAGATTGGGGCGACATCGGCATAGGGGCCGGCGGCGAGTATCCTGTCGCCCTGAATCACGACAAGACCGTCGGGAAAATGGGAATAGCACCTCGATTCATCCTCAACGAGGAACGGATCTTCATGGAATGTTACCATTTCGCCGCGCAGGGCGTGGAGTCTCCCTGCCGAAGCGGAGGAAGCTAAGTATTTATTTCTGTTTGTTTGCATGAGAGTGAAATCTTATCGGCAATTATAACACAATATTGCTTAGTAGCTAAGAAAAATTAATGAACAGATAAAGCGAAGTTATTTTTGAGCCGATTTTGGTGCGGAGTGAAGGAGAATATAAATATATTCGACTGAACGACAAGCCAAAAGCGGCCAAAAAGAACGAGCTTTAGCGTTCAAGATTTCATTAGTTACTTATATCGATTAATTTTTCTTGGCTACTTAATAATATAACGGTTGCGGCAGATATTATGTTTCGAGGCGGCGCCGCAGAAAGAAACCGCGTGTGCAGAAAAGGAATAGGAGCGTTCCGGCACCCTGCATGGCGGCGGTGACCCAGAATGCCGCGGCGAAACTTATATATTCAGCTATGAATCCTCCGAGCAGAATACCTATGCCCATGCCGAAATCCCAGGATATGAGTATGGAGGAGTTGGCGGTTCCACGTTGGTCGTGGCGCGCCACCTTAATGAACATATTGAGGAAAGCGGGATACATGCGCCCGTTGCCGAGGCCGATAAGAAGAGCCGAAGCGAAGTAGGTCCACCGGTTGATGGCCATGGCGAAAAGCGTATAGCCAAGTAGCGATGTCACGACGCCCTGCGAGCAACTCTGCGTCAGTTTACCTTGTCTCAGGGGCTTATGACCGGAAAGACGCGAGAGCACCAAACCAAGGGAAAGCACGGCGAAAAATATGCCGGTCCCGTCGGTTATGCCGAGTTCCTGTTGGCCGTAAATCGCCACATAGTTGCTCATCACTCCCCAGCAGAGTCCGAACAGGCATATGTTCACGGCCATGAGCCAAGCTTTGGAAAGGAAGAAATGATCCAGATCGAGCTGCGGTTTCCCTTGTTTGAGTTCCCGGACCGGAATTTTCACGGTGGTTGAGAAGATGAAGCCGGCCATTGCCAGAAAGAGCGAGATCCAGAAAAGGAGTTCGAAATTGTCGGTGAGGTTGTAAATATAAATTCCGGCGGTAGGGGCTATAGCCATGGCGAGATTGTTGCTGAGACCATAGAATCCGATGCCCTCGTTTCGGCGTGAAGAGGGGAGCACATCTATCGCCACGGTGGAATTGGCCACGGTTGCGGCCCCGAAAGGGATTCCGTGGAGTGTGCGGACAATCGCGAACATCAGCAGTGTGCCCGCTCCTATATAGCCTGCGAAGCAGATGAAGAAAGCGAGGAAACAGATAATGAGCACTTTTTTGCGGTTGAAACTGTCGACGAGAAACCCGCTGAAAGGGCGCACGAGAAATGTGGCAACCACATAACCCGACAGAACGAGGCCTATCATGTCTTTGTCGGCTTGAAACTGCCTGTCAAGGTAGATGGGGAGCAAAGGTGTCAGGAGATAAAACGCGAAGAAAAGGAGGAAGTTGGTGATCATCACCTTCCAATATTGGGCATTCCATAATCTTTCGCGGCTGTCGGCAGTTGCTGTTTTAGTCATAGGCATTTTGTGAATTCGAATGCAAAATTACAACATTTTTCCATAAAGAGGTTGACGGAATTTGAACAGGGCCTCCATCGGAATCCCATAAGAAAACGGCGTTCCAAAATTATGAAACGCCGTCCTCTTGGTTAAAGGTGAGTAGGATAAATAAAAATATGTTAGGTTAGTGTCTCTATTGACTGATTCCGGAGAAACCGAGGGGTTATTCCTCGGTCTGGGTCTCGGCATATTCCTTGAGCAGTTTCTCCTGAACGTCGGAGGGAACCAGCTCATACGAGGAGAATTCCATCGTGAAGGAACTGCGTCCGCCGGTGATCGAACTCAGAGAAGTGGAATAGGAAGACATCTCTTTGAGAGGCACTTTTGCGTTGAGCTTCTCGATGCCGTTTTCCGAAGCCATGCCCATTATGATTGCGCGACGTCCCTGGAGGTCGCTCATCACATCACCCATGGTGTCGCCCGGAGTGAGAACCTCGACATCGTAGACGGGCTCGAGAATTTTCGGATTGGCGGCTTTGAACGCCTGTGAGAAAGCATTGCGGCCTGCCAGACGGAATGAGATTTCGTTGGAGTCAACGGGGTGCATCTTGCCATCGTAGATCATCACGCGGACATCGCGGGCATAGGAGCCGGTGAGCGGGCCCTGCTCCATGCGGTCCATGAGACCTTTGACGATAGCCGGAATAAAGCGGGCGTCGATAGCGCCGCCGACGATGCAGTTATAAACCACGAGTTTGCCGCCCCATTCCAGGGGAATCTCCTGCTTGTCGCGGACATTGAGCTTGAATTCCTGGTTGCCGAATTTATAAGTGTCCGGTTCGGGCATGCCTTCGGTGTAGGGCTCGATGATAAGATGCACTTCGCCGAACTGACCGGAACCGCCTGATTGTTTCTTATGACGATAGTCGGCGCGGGCTGCCTTGGTGATTGTTTCACGATAGGGAATCTTCTGGTCGATGAATTCAACGGGAAGTTTCTCGTTGTTCTCGATGCGCCATTTGAGAGTGCGCAGATGGAATTCGCCCTGACCCTTGACAAGAGTCTGCTTGAGCTCTTTCGACTGCTCCACAATCCATGTAGGATCCTCCTCGTGCATGCGGGTGAGGATTCCGGAGAGTTTCTCGGAGTCGCTTTCCGTGAGCGGACGGATGGCGCGGGTATACTTCGGCTGCGGGTATTTGATGAAATCGAACTGGTATTCGCAGCCTTTCTCGTCGAGCGTGTTGCCCGTGCGTACATCCTTGAGCTTCACCGCAGCGCCGATATCTCCGGCTTCGAGGGAATCGATAGGAGTGCGGATCTGTCCGCAGACGGTAAAGATCTGAGCGAGACGTTCCTTGCCGCCGCGCGAGATGTTGTCGAGATCGGCTCCGGCTTTGAGCGTGCCGCTCATAACCTTGAAATAGGAAACCTCGCCGATATGGGGCTCTACGGAAGTCTTGAAGAAGAACACCGACAGCGGGCCGTTGGAGTCGGGTTTAACCTCTTCTCCTGTAATGGTTTTGGGTGCGGGCATCTCGCTTACGAAGGGGCAAACATTGCCGAGGAATTCCATAAGACGGCGCACTCCCATGTCCTTTGCGGCGCTGAGCACCACCACGGGATAGATCGAGCGGTCCACAAGGCCTTTGCGGATACCTTCGCGCATCTCGTCTTCGGTGAGGCTGCCCTGCTCGAAGAATTTCTCCATGAGGGTCTCGTCGTTTTCTGCGGCGGCCTCTACAAGAATCTGGTTGAGTTCGCGTGCCTTCTCGAGCTGGTCTTCCGGTATGTCGCTGATCACAGGTGTGCCACCCTCCGGTTTCCATTCATATTTCTTCATAAGAAGAACATCGATCATCGAATGGAAGTTAGGTCCGGATTCGAGAGGATACTGGATCTGAACTACTCGCGGACCGAAATGCTCGCGCATCTGCTCCATCACGTTGTCGAAGTCGGCTTTCTCACCGTCCATCTGGTTTAGGCCGAAAATCACCGGTTTGTTGAGTTTGGCGGTAGTGCGGAAAATATTCTCCGTGCCCACTTCCACGCCATATTCGGCGTCAACGAGGATAAGACCCATGTCGCAGACGCCGAGCGCCGTATAGGCGTTGCCCACGAAGTCTTCGGCTCCGGGACAGTCGATGATATTGAGTTTCTTGTTGTTGAACTCTGCGTTGAAAACAGTTGAGAAAACGGAATAGCCATATTCCTTTTCAACCGGGAAATAATCGGATACGGTGTTCTTTGCATCGACCGTTCCGCGGCGTTTTATAACTCCACACTCGTAAATCATAGATTCAGCGAGTGTGGTTTTCCCGGAGCCCTTCGATCCGAGAAGGGCGATATTCTTGATTTCGTTGGTCTTATAAATCTTCATATATGAGATTTTAAAGTTTAGGTAATTGCTGTTGTTAAAATTGCGAACGCAAATTACAAAAAAATGGAATAAGTCGGCAACAAATACGCATGTTTAAGAACATATTTGAAGCTCTCCCGAAGCAAACAACAAAAAGAGAGAACGCGGCCACCCGATTCAAAACGGCTGGCCACGCCCTCTGTAAGATTGTTGTCGAAATTTCACTGCGCAGAAGTTATCGCCTTATTACGATTGTCTGAGTCTCTTTCATTTTATTAATTGTTTTATATCGCTGATGCAAAATTACAATATAATCAATGCTTTGTCAAGAAGTTAGATTTTTAGGCTTGACCCTCAAAATCTAAGGAACGGACCTGATTCGCGAAATGGCATGCAACTGCTGCAATGCATACCAAAACGATTATAGTCGAGTGTTTCTCCCTTGTTATTTGGGGTTATTTAGAGATTAATCTTTTCTTGCCGTTGATGATATAAAGGCCGCCGGGAAGACTGGCAGTCGATTCAGCATCCGCGTGCATTCTTACTCCGGAGAGTGAATAAACTGTGACACCGGTGTTACGGTCTTGCCCAATGTTTTCAATACCGGTAGAAATGTTGCTGTAATCAATGGCTTGCAGCCAGCTCTGCAGAAGTGTTTTTGCGTTGGATGTCTGCGCACTGCGGATCCAGAGGGAGGGTGTAATGAAATTGCCATCGGGAACAAGCCTTTTTGCATCACTTTCCACGCCATTGATGCCGCTGCTTGCGCTTGACACAATCAGACCTATATTTTTGCTTGCCATTTCCTTCCCGTATTGAAATAGGAACGATTGCATAGGAGCAGCCATGTTGCTCCACCATAGCGGGACGCCGATGATGACGGTAGAATACTGTGACATATCTACATTTACAGGATCAATCGCCGGATAGGAGGCGGCGTCATACGGATTATCTCGGATTGCAGCGATCTGGGCACTGCCGATGGCATAGTTGTTGGCGGCATAGTCGAGACCTTTTTCTGCAGGTTCAATTTCAATTACATCGGCCTCGATCTGAGTGCGGAGTTCATTGACTATTCGCTCCACGTTGTTAGTGTAGCTGTAGTAGACTATCAATGTCTTTGCCTGTGTTGCTATACTCGCCATCATGACTGCAACTATTAAAATTATCTTTTTCATAATTCCTGAATTGAGATTTCATGATGCAAAATTAGTTGGGTATAATCACTCATGAAAACCTGATTTCAGGGATTTATGCCCATTATTTCGGATTGTTGTCAATTCCGAAAAATAGGTTACTTTACCCCGAAAGCGGATTTTTCCATACCGCCGTTTATTAGTAATTTTGCACTTGAAAACTAAATCATTATGGCAAACGAAGTAAAGATAGACACGATACGCCGTCTCAACGACTATTACGGATTCGAGCATCTTAACCCGATGATTGCAGTCGGATATTATGAAGGGGAACCGGCACCCGGCGCAACCACATACGAATTTGGCGTGTATGCCATCTATATAAAGGAAACCAAAGGCTGCGACCTTAACTACGGGCTCACGAAATATGATTTCGATGAAATGTCTGTCACTGCGTTCGCTCCGGGTCAAAAAGTCACGACCGTCGTGGAAGAGGGACAGAAACAGCCACGCTGGACCGTACTTGCTTTCCATCCCGATTTTCTTGCCCGCACATCATTAGGCGGTAAGATGTCATCCTACGGTTATTTCTCTTACAACAGCAACGAGGCTTTGCACCTCTCAAAAGAGGAGGTTGATTTGCTGAGCTCCGTCCTGTCGCTGATTGCACGGGAGATGAGACACAGCATCGATCGCCATTCGCGTTCCATTATAATATCCCATCTTGAGGTATTTCTTGACTATTGCATGCGCTTCTACGAGCGTCAGTTCTATTCGCGCGAGGTCATCAACAGCACTGTCATCGAGAAATTCAATGCCTTGCTTGACGGATACCTGACAAATGAAATCAGGGAACAAGGATTGCCCACGGTGTCCTATTTCGCCGATAGGCTGAACCTGTCTCCCGGTTACTTCGGGGAGCTTGTCAAAACGAGTACCGGGACTACTGCTAAGGACATGATTGCAGAGCGCCTTGTAAGCGCTGCACGGGAACTCCTCAACGACCTTACCCTGTCAGTGACGCAGGTCGGCGATATGCTTGGCTTTGAATATCCGCAGCATTTTGTTCGTTTCTTCAAGCGTCGTACAGGACGCACTCCGAAGGAATACAGGACAGTCGCTGCAAATTGACAACCGGATTCTAAACGCAAAACATATATGACAATGAGACATGACATATATGACAATGAGACATGCAATATTTGACAGGGATAACCATCAACCACGATGTCGTTAATCTCAACTGATGGAAATGGAATAGGACGATAAGAGCAGCCCGATTTCCCGATATGGAGATTTATTGTTATTTTTGCATAATCTTTGGAAGGAGACGCCGAGAATCTTACGCGAACAGATGACGAGCCGATTACTTGCAGCCCTCGAACAGGATAAATTCTTTCGATTATCGGACTTAAAGTATTGGGATGATGACACGGACTATGCGACGATTCAAACAGCAACTTTCTTCGGAAGAGACGGAAAGGATATTGCGGAACGGTAAATATTGCGTAATGGCGGTTTCGGGCGACAACGATTATCCTTATGCCGTTCCCGTAAACTATGTATATGACGGCGCCGCGATTTATATTCACTCGGCAGCTCAGGGACATAAGATTGATGTCCTCAGGCGCAATCCCAAATGCTCGCTGTGCATAGTTGACAAAGATGATGTGATACCCGAAGAGTTTACCTCCTATTTTCGCAGCGTGATAGTATTCGGAAAGGCTAATTTCATTGAATCAATGGAGGATAAGGTGATGGCACTGCGACTGTTGGGCGACAAATACAGCCCGGGCATTGACCCGGAAGCTGAAATCGCCCGATTCATCAAGACAGTCTGCGTTGTAAGAATCGACATCGACAGCGTCACCGGGAAAGAGGCTATAGAACTTACAAGGGAAAGGAACAAGGAATAGGTTATTCGTGGTCGATGCGCTCGATTTTGAAGATGACGGGGCGTATACCGTCATTGCAGCAGGCAATCATGGTGTTCTCGTCGCGCATCCACCCCTTCATTATCGAACCGCCTTGCAGACCAGTATAGATGTAGCGGGATATGGCATCCCATGCCTCGGAGCAAAACGGCTTCTTCGGTCCGCCTGCAATCTCATTGGGCTTGCCATCAGTCTTGACGAGCGTATTCAGACCGCAATGCCAGTAATCATCGCGCTCATCATCACGATAGAAAACAAACTCATCGCCTTTGTTATAGACCGGGCACTTGCCGGAACATGGATTAGCAGCAATAATGCTGCTGATATTCCGGATATAGCTTGGTGTCGAGCGCCGTCACTTTCACTTTATGTTTCATTGTCAGTTTATAGGATTGTTGTTGATTCTTTTCTTCACTTTTAGCCATGCGGGGCTGCCGGATACGCAGCACTGTCGCATTGTCCCGCACATTTCCATGAATCGGCTCTTCGGAATGGAGAAACTCAGTATATCGGAACGGAAGAATTGACGCGCGGAGACGTCAAGCATACCTATAAAACAATGTTTGCCGCCCGATCTGTTCTCGTTGACCATTGTTGTTATTGCAGAGGCGCAACCGGATCCCCAGGGACACATAACCGCGTTCAGATCCGTGCTGTCGAAGTTGGCCCATGCGAAAAGGCCTGAAAGCATATCGGGCGTAACAAGAAACATCAAGCCTTCAATTTCATCAAATCTGTCGAGTCTCTCAATCGGTACAATATTCAGATATGGCTTTTCGGATAAGCGTGGATTAAGATTCGCTATATAACTGCGGACCAGTTCAGGAGACTGCTTGTACCTTTCAATTTTTGAAACGAAGTCATATATTCTCTCTTGTGCGGGTCCAAGACCCGTATATAGTTTGCCGCCTCCACAGGTGAGGCTTTCGGCATCAAAGGTCACAGTCTCTCCATTATAGGCTCTGTGAAATTGCTTGAACATGCAGCCCGTTATGTTCTGAGGCTCACTCAGAGGCATATCAGTATAGACCACTGCAAGGGGCAACGGCGGAGATGCTCCAAAGCATTCACGGTATTCAGAGATAAAATCGCTTGTTGTCATCATACATTAAAGTCTATTGAAATAAAGAGCAGAACCCTTGCTTGTTGAACTGATAGTACATTTCTATACGTTCCGGAGTGTCGTTTTCGAGCAACAGAAGCAACTCTTTTGCAAATTCAAGCGTTGCGGAGCCGTTGGCAGTCACTATATTTTTGTCGCTGACTGCCTGCTCATGGATGTATCCGTCAGGATTGGTATAGTTTTCGCCTCCCCATAGTTTCAGCTGCTCCAATCCATTGCCGGTATGTCTAACGGTATTGAGGAAACCACATTTTGCCAAGAAAGATGCCCCATTGCAGATAGCACCGACAATCTTACCTTTTTCGATTGCTTTTCGGATTATCGGCAATACCTGTTCTGCAATCGGTTTAGTCCAGCCAAATCCTCCGATAAGCACCAACGCGGCATAATCGTCCGGTATATTGTCGAATGTATAGTCCGGAATGACCTTGAATCCACCGATAGCATTTACGGGGTCTGCTGTGGGAGCAACAATCCTGTTGACATATTTCGGATTGGGTTTCAGTTGCTGTTCGTCGCTGCTAATGGCTTCCATCAGATACACCATCTCATGCGAGGCAAAATCAGGAAGGAGAATATATAATATTTCGTTACTCATTGTTTGTTTCGTTTTGAGGGGAAGGGTTATGAAGAGCCATTTCCAACATACAAAGTTAACGATAATTTCCCGATATTTAGTAATTTTGTGTTCGGCAAATTGTCAAATTCAAGATGGCCGCCAACTGCTTCAAAGATGAAGTAGCGAAATAAATGGAAACCGGGTGGAACAATTGACAGACTATTAAGAAATGAATATCGAAGAGCTTAGAGACTATTGCCTGTCGATGGAGGGTGTGACGGAAAAGACGCCTTTCGGAAAATTTGCGCGGCGTTTTGATTCCGTGCTCGTTTTCTATATTCTCGACCACATGTTTTGCCTCACGGATATGGATGATTTTACCTCAGTGACGGTCAAAGCTGAGCCCGAAGTTATTGAAGAATTGAAGATGACCCGCTCATCGGTCAGCAGTCATCGGAAGATGAGTGAACGTCATTGGATACAGCTCAACCTTAACGGCGACATTGCCGACCGAGAAATCTACGATCTCGTCAAAAGGTCATACGAAATCGTCAAAGCGAAATATACCAGAACTACACGTCAAAAACATTAATTTCGGTAGGCAAGGGCAGTTTTCTCAATTATCTTATGGCGGTTTCAAAATTAATCACTAAATTTACATTATTCGCAAATCGGTTAAGTTATGGCAAAATACCTGAATCGGCTAAAAGTGGTTCTTGCATAACAACATAAGACCAATCTGTGGCTTTCACATACGTTGGGGAAAGACCTGGCGACTGTGTCGAAGTGGTGTACCAATACGGCACAATCATCTCTGGAGACGCTCCATATCATTGCCGATTGTCTCAAAATTGATGTCCGGACCCTTTGTGATATTTATTTGTTCAAAATAAGGAGGTAAGGGTAAATAAACTTCCTTTATCGTAGGAACTGTCAATTGGGGGGATACTGGAACCCTCTCCTGCTGTTATAAGAGATGAAATAGCAAGCAGCAGGTAGTCTATGGATAATAATTCAGAGGGAATCACCACCAACAAACGTATAATTGGCACATACGGCTCTGTTCTTTTCTTGCAAAACCCTATTGTTCCTCGTGCCGAGATAGTTATACTTTTTTCATTTACTGTGGCTTTATCGGTATAGCCATATAGACCGTCATTTTCAATTCCATTAGAAAAAATAGCAACTGTGTTCTTTTCCGTCTTGTCTTTGCTGAAGTCAATAGGCTTATCGCCTCCGGCTGCTATTGATTTACAAACCTCTTCCAATCTCACCCATTCCCAGCTGTCGGGGATTGGGAATGGCGGCTCGAAGTTCTGATAATGGGACGTGTCAGATCATAAGAAACCATGTAGCTAAAATTAAATTTCGATGCCTTATAAACCTAATTATTCCGATATTTCAGTAATTTTACAGTTGCTTTGATTTCAGAAGGCATGGAAATGTATGTGAAAAGATTCTCGGAACTCACGGGGGACGAGTTGTATGAAATACTGCGAGACAGGTCGCAGGTGTTTGTGGTTGAGCAGGGTTGCGCTTATCAGGATCTCGATGGGAAAGATGAGCGCTCAATTCATATCTTCATAAAAGAAGATAATCAGATAAAAGAGGATAAACGAATAAAGGAGAATCAAATAAACAAGGAGAATCAGTTAAAAGAGGATAATAGGATTCTTGCATATCTCAGAGTTATTATTCCGGAGGTGGGACGCGATACAGTTTCAATCGGACGGGTATTGACAATAAAGGAAGCACGAGGACACGGGTTGGCCAGAAAACTGATGCAAAAGGGTATAGAGGTGGCTAAGTCGTTGGCCCCGACTATCGAAATTGAGGCTCAGGCTTATCTAAAGGAGTTTTATGAGAGTCTCGGATTTATAGCTTGCTCGGATGTATTCCAATATGAGGGTCGACCGCATATAAGCATGGTTCTGGACTAACAAGACTCGATGCTTGCAAAATTGTTTCGGTTTGCAAAATTCCTTAGAGAGGGAAAACTGGACGAAAGCGGGATTAAAAACGGGATTAGAAGAGGTCGGCGATTATTTCGTCGGAGATCATCACGCCAGAGGGGGTGAGGCGGAGGTGGTGGCTGTCGGAGGCTATGGTGCCGAGCCGGAGGTGCGGTGCGGCGGATCTGAGAAGGGCCTGTTTCTCTCCGATGCCGAAGCGGGTGGCAAAGGCTTCGAGGTCGATCCCTTCCGCGGTCCGAAGGGATGTCATGATTGATTCCTCGCGCAATTCTTCGTCTGTCAGGGTTTCTGTTTCGCGATTGATCTTGCCAGATTCAATAGCGTAGAGATATGACTCGATGTCTGAGATGTTCCAGCTCCGGGTTCTTTCGCCGTCATAGCTATGGGCCGAAGGACCGAGGCCGATATAGGGGAGGCCATGCCAATAGGCCGAGTTATGTTGCGAACGTCTGCCGGGTTTAGAATAGTTGGAAATCTCATAGCGTTCGTAGCCGGCGTCGGCAAGCCTGGAATCGATAAGGCGGAACATCCCGACGCTTAAGTCTTCGGCTGTTTCAGCGATGCGACCGCTGTCGCGCAGACGGGTCAGCGCTGATCTCTCTTCGAAAGTGAGCGAATATGCCGAGATATGTTTCGGCGACAAACCGACGATGCCGTCAATGGATTCGGTAAGAGTTTCAATCGTCTGCTTCGGCAGACCGAACATGAGGTCGAGGCTGATGTTATCAAACCTTTCGCGCAGTATATTGAACGCCTCAATGGCGCGGCTGGAATCATGGCGCCGGCCTATTGCTTTCAGTTCGGCATCGTTGAGCGACTGCACTCCCATGCTGATGCGGTCGACACCGCAATCTTTCCAGCAGTCGGCCAGAACTGTGGAGATGTCGTCGGGATTGGCTTCTATCGTGGTTTCTATTATGGTTGAGAGGGGAGAGGCATCCGCCAGAACCTCTTTTATTCCTGAGGATAGCCGACGGAATTCCTCAGGCGGAATCAGAGAGGGCGTGCCTCCGCCGAAATAGAGAGTATAAGAGGAGAAACCGGAGATCTCGGCGATGCGTTGCCGCAGTTCTGAGAGGATTGCGGAGACAAAGCGGTGCCAGTCGGCTTTCATGGCGGCGATGCTATAGAAAGCGCAATAGAGGCATTTGCTCCTGCAATAGGGCACATGCACATATATTCCGCATTGTCTGTTACCGCCGACTGTTTGCATGTCGCAAAGTTATCTAAAAAATATTTTTCAAAAAATTTTTTTGAGAAGAACATTTTTCAACAAATTTGATTAAATTTGCGCTTTAATTTTTCCAACGGCATCAAGGGATGTCGGGCAGATAAGGTAAGAATAGACAGTTTTATGTCTGAGGTCAAAAAAGAACTGCGGTTCACAAAGATGCATGGTGCCGGCAACGATTACATATACATCGATGCCATGGCCGGCGCCCCCTCAAATCTGCCGCGTCTGGCCCGTCTGGTAAGCGACCGCCATTTTGGCGTCGGCAGCGACGGACTCGTGGCTATTCTCCCTTCCGATAAAGCTGATTTCCGAATGCGGATGTTTAACGCCGACGGCTCCGAAGCGCAGATGTGCGGCAATGCGAGCCGGTGCATCGGCCGCTACGTCTATGAGCGCGGTCTGACCGACAAACGCGAGATTACCCTCGAGACCCTTGCAGGAATAAAACGTCTCAGCCTCGACGTGAGGGATGGAAAGGTGGAAAAAGTGACTGTAGATATGGGCGAGCCGGTTCTTTCGGCCAAACATATCCCTGTCAGAAGCCGCAACGGCGAGAAAATGGTTTCGGAACCTGTCAGCGTCTGCGGCAAAGAATACATCATCACGGCTGTCGGCATGGGAAATCCCCATGCCGTCGTTTTTTGCGACGAGCCTACCGATGCCCTCGTGCTCGGCGAAGGACCGGAGCTTGAGACTGCCGACATATTTCCTGAAAAATCCAATATAGAGTTCGTTCATGTGGCAGCTCCCGAGCGGATAGAGATGAGGGTTTGGGAGCGAGGCACGGGCGAAACGCTTGCCTGCGGCACGGGAGCCTGCGCAGTGGCCGTGGCAGCGGTGCTCAACGGGCTGGCCGGACGCAAGGTCACCATTGCATTGCGCGGCGGCGACCTGCAGGTGGAATGGCGCGAAAGCGACAACAGGGTATATCTCACCGGAGGCGCGGAGTTCGTGGCTGATGGAATCTTTTACTATACAGATTATAACGACGATGCGGATAAACGATAATTTTGAAAAAGTGGCCGAAAGCTATCTTTTCTCTGAAGTGGCTTCGCGACTCGATACTTTTCGCAAAGAGAATCCGGGCTCGGATATAATCCGGATGGATATAGGCGACGTGACTCTCCCGATGGCCCGATGCGTCACCGAAGCGATGCACAGGGCCGTCGATGATCTTTCGGAGTGCGACACATTCCATGGCTATGGACCCGAACAAGGCTATGCTTTCCTGCGGGAGACCATTGCCAAGGGTGATTATGCAGCCCGCGGAATCGAAATCTCCCCCGACGATATCTTTATCAGCGACGGCGCGAAAAGCGATCTCGGCAATCTCGGAGACATATATTCCGAAGACTCCATTGTGGCTCTTGCCGATCCCGGCTATCCGGTATATCTCGATGCCGCCGTGATGTCGGGGCGTGGAGGCGAGCTGAAAGATGGCCGCTGGAGCCGCATCGTATATCTCGACTGCACGTCGGCCAACGGTTACAAGCCGGTGCCTCCCGCGAAGCATGCAGATGTGGTGATTCTCTGTTCACCATCGAACCCGACAGGTGCGGCATTCACCCGCGCCGAACTCGAGGCCTGGGTCGGATACGCACTGCGCGAGAAAGCTCTGATAATTTATGATTCAGCCTACGAAGCGTATGTCGGAACTCCCGGTGTTCCCCGTTCGATATATGAGATACCCGGAGCCGAGAAAGTGGCCATAGAGGTGAGAAGTTTCTCCAAGACGGCCGGCTTCACCGGCCTGCGTTGCGGATATACCGTGGTGCCGGCCTCCTTGAAAGGCACCGACGGCGCCGGGCGTGAGATTCCCTTACGCAATCTCTGGAACAGACGCCAGACCACCAAGTTCAACGGAGTCTCCTACGTGACGCAACGCGGCGCCGAGGCATTGTATACTCCCGAGGGTCGGAAATATATAGAGGAAACAATCTCAATCTATAAAGGGAATGCGCGAATAATCCGCGACAGGATGCAGGCCGATGGCTTCGAGGTTTTCGGCGGGGAGGATTCCCCGTATGTGTGGGTGCGTTCGGCTCATGGCGAAAGTTCCTGGGAACTCTTCGACCGGTTTCTGCGCACAGCCCGCATATCCTGCACTCCCGGCAGCGGCTTCGGCTGCAACGGCGAGGGATTCGTGCGCTTCACCGGATTCAACTCCCGCGCAAAGACCGAAGAGGCGATGGAGCGCGTGGAGAAGAGCCTTAAAGAAATAATTGAATGACAACAGACCTATAGCTGGGTCGAATAAAAAATAAATTATGTCAAATTTCAGATTTAAAAGTGTGGAGGAAGCTTCGCGACGCAAAGCTGTGAAAGTGGAGCTCCCCAAAGAGAGAGTGGATGTTTACTACGGTAAGCAGGTGTTCAACCGTCAGAAGATGTTCGAATATCTTCCGAAAGAGACCTTCGATTCGCTCGTCAAGGCCATCGACAACCGCGAGCCCCTTAGCAGGGAGATAGCCGACAGCGTGGCCGACGGCATGAAACGATGGGCCATCGACAACGGCGCGCGCCATTATACCCACTGGTTTCATCCCCTCACAGGCAGCACGGCCGAGAAACATGACGCCTTTGTGGAGCATGACGGCAAAGGGGGCGTGGTAGAGAAATTCAACGGCAAGCTGCTTATCCAGCAGGAGCCCGACGCATCGAGCTTCCCCAACGGCGGTATCCGCAACACCTTCGAGGCCCGCGGATATTCCGCATGGGATATCTCGTCGCCGGCGTTCATAATCGACAACACCCTCTGTATCCCGACAGTTTTCATCTCCTACACCGGCGAGAGTCTCGACTACAAGACGCCGCTTCTGCGTGCGCTCAACAGTATCGACAAGGCGGCTACCCGTGTGGCGCGACTGTTCAACCCGGAAGTGAATCATGTCCAGACATTCTTAGGCTGGGAGCAGGAGTATTTTCTCGTTGACGAAGCCCTTTTCTCGGCACGCCCCGACCTTGTGCTGACAGGACGCACGCTCATGGGTCATGAATCGGCAAAGAACCAGCAACTCGAGGACCATTACTTCGGCTCGATTCCGAGTCGTGTAGAGGCTTTCATGCTCGATCTCGAAACCGAGGCCCACAAACTCGGAATTCCTGTGAAGACCCGCCATAACGAGGTGGCCCCTAATCAATTCGAGCTTGCTCCGGTGTTCGAGGAATGCAACCTTGCCAACGACCACAATCTTCTGCTCATGTCGATAATGGAGGAGGTGGCAAAGCGCCATAATTTCCGCGTTCTTCTGCATGAGAAACCTTTCGCCGGCATCAACGGTAGCGGCAAGCACAACAACTGGAGTCTCGGCACCGACAAAGGCGAGATGCTCTTCGCTCCGGGAAAGACCCCGTCCGACAATCTGCGCTTCATAACATTTGTTGCCAACGTGATGTCGGCCGTTCATAAGCACAACGGACTGCTGAAAGCCTCGATCATTAACGCCACAAACGCACATCGTCTCGGCGCCAACGAAGCTCCCCCGGCGATCATTTCGATGTTCCTCGGCTCGCAACTTTCCGCCATTCTCGATAAACTCGAGAAATCGGAAGGTGAGGAGAAAATCACCGTGAAAGGTAAAGAGGAGATGCGACTCGACGTAGCTCAGATTCCGGAAATCCTTGTCGACAACACCGACCGCAACCGCACGAGTCCCTTCGCCTTCACCGGCAACCGCTTCGAATATCGCGCGGTGGGATCATCGGCAAATTGCGCCTCTGCGCTGATTGCCCTCAATGCCGCTGTGGCCGACCAGCTCTCGCTTTTTTTCGACAGGGTGGAGGCCCGTATGGCGAAAGGTGAAAACAAAGAGAAGGCCATTCTCGATGAAGTGCGCAAACTCGTGAAGGACTCCAAAGCCATCCATTTCGACGGCAACGGATATAGCGATGAGTGGAAAGAGGAGGCGGCCCGTCGCGGTCTCGATGTTGAGACATCGGCTCCTTTGATGTACGATTCTTATATGTCCCCCTCGAGCATCGATATGTTCGCCCGCACAGGCGTGCTCTCGAAAAAGGAGATCGAAGCCCGCAACGAGGTGAAATGGGAGATGTATACGAAGAAGATCCAGATCGAAAGCCGCGTACTCGGCGACCTGGCCATCAACCATATCATCCCGGCCGCCATCCGTTATCAGTCGCTTCTGCTCGACAATGTGTATAAGATCAAGGAGCTCTTCAAAGGCGACAAATCCGACCGTATAGCATCGCAGGATCTGGCATCCATCGAATCGATAAGCGAGCATGTATCGGCCATCAAGAGCGGAGTCTCCACCATGGTCGATGCCCGGCGCAAGGCCAACCGCATCGACTCCGAACGTGAAAAAGCCATAGCTTACCACGATGAGGTGGCTCCGCAGATGGAAACCATCCGTTATCATATCGACAAGCTCGAGCTGATGGTGGACAACGAGATCTGGCCCCTGCCGAAATATCGCGAACTCCTCTTCATCCGCTGATGAAGGGACAATCCGCAGATAAGGATTAAAAGAAAATTTGCTTGAAACTAAAAGGACGGCGCTCCGGGACATCGGTTCCGAAGCGCCGCTTTTGTGTACCGTGATATAGTTATTTCCGGGCTGTGGTGGAGGATTCGAGGTCGGCCGGAAGTTTGTGAGAGCCTCGCGAACAAACAAGCACGATAAGGGCGAGCCCTACCAGAGCGATGGCTTCGGAGTGCATCACGTTGCCCAAGCCCACAAGCGGAGCCACGGTGGCGCCCACTACATATCCTGCAAGCCCGAGCAAAGCGGAAGCTTCGCCGGCCCGTTGGCGCCCCTCGTTCATCGCAAGAGTGTTTGTGGTGGTGAAAATCAGGCCGAGGGCGAAAAGCATTACAGCCATGCAGATTTCGTAGGCGATCAGACTGTGGACGAACCATAGGCATACAGCTTGAGCTATAGTTGCAGGCACAAGAATGAGAGTGCCTGTGCGGCCCGCTTTTTTCAGAGGCTTGAACTTCATAGCCAGCATTGAGCCGGAGGCTACGAATATGGCATTGAAACCGATAAGGAGACCATAATGTGTCTGGCTGAAGCCATAATGCGTCTGAACGATAAATGGCGCGGCAGAGATATATGCGAACAGCATGCCGAGAGCGGCTCCTTTGAAGCATATGTGAATCATGAATGGCCTGTTTTTCAACAGACTCAGATATCCCGGGAGACTTTTCCACCAAGCTCCGGTGGTGCGCCGCGATTTTGGAAGGCTCTCTTTAAGAAACGGGGATACGGCAAGGATGACGAGGGCAAATCCGGCAAGCACGACGAACACTCCTTTCCATCCCCAGTCGTCGGCCGTGACACCACCGAGCACCGGTGCGGCCGCCGGCGCTATGCCGTTGATGGCGCCGGTCAATGCCATCAGTTGGGCGAGTTGTCGCCCGGCGTAAAGATCAGCCGGTATGGTCCGGGCAAGAAAGTATCCTCCTGAGGCCCCAAGTCCCTGAAATAAGCGGCATGCATTGAAAATATGAATCGAAGGAGAGAAGATGCTCGCTATCGCAGAAACGATAAAAAGAATTACCGACCCGATGAGCACCGGCTTGCGGCCGTAGCGGTCGCTTAGCGGCCCGAGAATCATCTGACCCACTCCCAGTCCGATCATTCCCATTGTCAGTCCAAGCTGTCCCAATGAAACCGAACACCCGAAGAAGCGGCACATCGCCGGGAGGGCCGGGGTGTACATGTCGTTGACGAAGGAGCCTAAAGAGGCCACTATCACAAGAAAAAAAACAAGAAAAGCATAATTTCTCTTTACGCCCCCGGCATTCGGATTGGCGGCGGGAGTATTTTTCATAGTCGAATCATTCATAATTATACAACAATCCCGAAAGACTTTAGTCTTTCGGGATTGCGGAATAAATCTTATAGATCTTATAAATCTTATAAGTTTGTATGATAGCTATTTCTTTTTGCGGAAGGCGTGCCAAAGGATATAGATCATGCACAGGCCGAAGAGGGCATAGCCGGCCCATGTCAGATAACGGTTATATTCCTCTACTTTCTCGAAAAGCATGTCGGGCGTTACATGCAGTGAAAGCCAATAGCCGAGAGCCGCGAGAATGGCATTCCAAAGCAGAGCGCCAAGCGCGGTGAAAATAGCGAACTGGGCCACATTCATCCGCGATATGCCGGCGGGAATCGAGATGAGTTGCCGGATGGCGGGGATGAGACGCCCGATAAAGGTTGAGATTGCTCCGTGGCGGTCGAAATATTTTTCCGCTTTGTCCACCTTTGCCCGGTCGATAAGGCAAGCATGTCCCAACCGGCTGTCGGCAAAACGATATACAACCGGGCGCCCTATCCATAGGGCGATATAATAGTTGATGAAGGCTCCTGCCAGAGCGCCGAGTGTGGCTACAACCACCACCATGAAAATGTTCATATCAGAGCCGGCGCCGGTGTTGGTGCAGGCCAGATAAGCGGCCGGAGGAACGACCACTTCAGAAGGGAAGGGTATGAAGCTGCTCTCGATAGTCATGAAGATGAACACGAAGAGATAGCTCGCATGGTCCACAAACCATTGGAAAAACTCACTGGCATCGAATATCGCCAGGGGTATGAGGTCAAGTATCATATAAGTAGCTAAGAAAAATTAAACGATATAAGTAACTAATGAAATCTTGAACGCTAAAGCTCGTTCTTTTTGGCCGCTTTTGGTTTGTCATTCAGTCGAATATATTAATATTCTCCTTCATTCCGCACCAAAATCGACTCAAAAATAACTTCGCTTTATCTGTTCATTAATTTTTCTTAGCTACTTAGTATAAATTTCAATATATTTAAATATCAGAGTCTGAAGGCCCCCGGTTTAAAGTATACCAACATGTCGGAACATTGCTGAATAGTATTCGGCTTTCTTTTCGAGGGGTAGCGGATAAGCCCTTGAAGTGGAAGGCATACGCCAGATTTCGAGACCGGAGCTGTCGGCGGTCATGGCACCCATGCGCGGAGGTTCGGTGCGTGTGAGCGAAGCAACGACAGCAGCAGCTTTCTCTCCGGTGGTTGCCACGGTGTGGCAATGCGGCATCTGCCGCAGAAGATCGGAGAGGGGCACCGGCTCAAGGATTTCGAGAAACTTATCGGAAGCATTCCCTTTAAGCCGGCGGATCTTGCGGGCCGTGTCGTTGAGCGCAATCCCTTTTTCCTCGAGAAGATTCTTGATCATGTCGATACGGAAAGTTCGGGAGTCGCGGTCGTAGAGAGCATAGCGGTCGCCTAAGAAAATGAGTCCCACCATATACCAGAAATCGTTGGTGCGGTTGGGATAATAGAAATCCATGCTCCATCGCACCGGAGCGGGAGGGAAAGTGCCCATTATCAGTATCCGGGCATCTGAGGGGATGAAAGGGGGCCAGGGATGGCTTTCGACCGGTATCATTACTGCTCTCTTACTTCCATGGCGTTGACAACCTGACGGGCGAATTCCTTGATTTCCGCAGCCGTGTTCTCGTCGGCCGACTGTTTGACAGCCATCGAGGCCGTAACCGTGAGCTTCATCCTGTCGGCATATTCCTTGAGGCGGGGAGAGACAACAGCCGGAGCCCACGTGTAATTGCCGAAAGTGGCGAACACCTTGTTTTTGATTTCGCGGGTCTCCATAGCATTCATAAACGCCTCAACAGGCGGGAAGAGGCGCATCGAATATGTGGCGGAGCCGACAATCAGAGTCTCGTAGCGGAAGGCATCGTTTATCATATAGCTCATGTCGGACACGGATGCATTATGTATTATTATCCTCTTTACTCCGAGAGCGGAGAGCTCTTCGGCTATCCTCTCGGCTATTTCTGCCGTATTGCCATACATGGATCCATAAACGATCACCACGCCACGCTCGCTGCGGTAAGCCGCCAGATCCGACACTATCCTGACTACCTCAGGAATCATATCGGTCCATACCGGCCCGTGGGTAGGACATATCATTGCAAGCTTTACGTCGGCAAGCTTAGCTATGGCATTCTGCACGAAGCGCCCGTATTTACCCACGATATTGGAATAGTAACGGTACATCTCCGAGATATACTCAGGAGTTTCCATATCGCGGTCGATCACCGCTCCGTTCAGAGCGCCGAACGTGCCGAAGGCATCGCCCGAGAAGAGCACCTGCTGCTCCTCTACATAAGTCATCATGGTTTCGGGCCAATGCACCATCGGCGTCATGAAGAAACGCAGGGCCTTTCCGCCGAGTTCTATCGTGTCGCCCTCTTTCACTGTCAGGAATCGGTCGGGTCCGTCGATATGATAGAACCCCCGTATCATATCTATAGTCTTCGAATTGCCCACAATCTTAATCTCAGGATAAGCGAGCACAATCTCCGGGATGGATCCCGAGTGGTCCGGCTCCATATGGTTCACTACGAGATAATCGATTTTGCGGTCGGCCGCGAGATCTCTGAGTTTATTGAAATACTCGCGCACTTCCTCAACGCAGACGGTGTCGATTAGAGCTACCTTATCGGAACCGGCCACTATATAGGAATTATAGCTCACTCCGTAGGGGAGTGGCCAGAGAGCTTCGAACTTATGTTTCACACGGTCGTTTACACCGACATAGAATATGTCGTCTGCTATTTGCTGAATATTCATAAGTAGCTAAGAAAATATATACTCAAGATATTATGTAATGTAGACGCTATTGAGACGGCGGAGGCGATTAATCGCGTCTCTCCGGCATAGCCCCAAGAATTCATCTGACTGAATATTTTAACTATAAAACAATGCAAAATTAATTATTATATTTTAATTTTGCCAAAATTAAGGAAGAGAGTAAAAGAGAGTCTGATGAAAACCGCGTTGATAACGATACTGCTGCTGGTGATTTCCAATGTATTCATGACTTTTGCATGGTATGGACATCTTAAACTCGGCAGCATGGGAATAACAAAAAACTGGCCGCTGATAGCCGTTATCCTATTGTCGTGGCTGACGGCATTATTTGAGTATTGTTTCATGGTACCTGCCAATAAAATGGGATTCAATGAGAACGGAGGACCCTTCTCACTGTTTCAGCTCAAGGTTATCCAGGAGGTTATCACCCTGACGGTTTTCACAGTGATAGCCATGCTCTGTTTTCAGGGACAAAAATTCCAATGGAATCATCTTGCATCCTATCTTTGTCTGGTAGCGGCAGTGGTGTTCGCTTTTCTTCCCGAAAAATAGAACGGCAAAAATTTCAGAAAAAAATGACAAACGCAGATAAACAAAGATTCAGAATACTGGCTGCTCCCGTACAGGGTCATACAGATGCCGCCTGGCGACATTTCCACAGCGAAGTCTATGGAGGCGCCGAGGAATATTATACGCCTTTCATAAGGCTGGAGCACGGAGAGTTCCGCCGTCACGACCTGAAGGATTATACATCGGAGCTCAATGCCAACCACAGGGTTGTGCCGCAGGTGATTTTCCGCGATCTTGAGGAATTGCATCCGCTTGTGGAAGGCCTTGTTTCCTTAGGAGCAAAACGAATCGATCTCAACACGGGATGCCCCTTTCCGCTGCAGACGGCGCGCGGACGGGGAGCGGCATTTATCGCAAACATCGGCGAATATGAGAAATTGCCCGCTCTGATCGATGAATTTCCCGACACGGAATTCTCCCTCAAGATGCGCCTCGGCGCGGAGGATGCCGGGGAATGGCGCGGAGTGGCTCAGATCATCTCCGGGATGCGGCTTTCGCATGTCACGATGCATCCGCGTGTGGCGCGTCAGCAATACAAGGGTGACCCGGATCTCGGACAGTTCGGCGAGTTCGCGGCGGTCGCGGGTCATCCGGTGATCTACAACGGCGATCTCAACACTCCGGCCGATATATCACGAATCAGAGAACTTTTTCCTTCGGTAGCCGGTGTCATGACCGGACGCGGACTTCTTGGCCGCCCGTCGCTTATTGCCGAGGCAATTGAGGGGAGGGAGAGAAGCCTTGAAGAACGGCTCGAAGATATGCTCCGCTTTCACCGGCTGCTTTTCGAACATTATGAAACGACGCTTTGCGGCGACTCGCAGGTGCTTTCGAAAATCAAACCCTTCTGGGAATATGCCGAGCCCGAGATTGGCCGCAAGGCATGGAAGCAGATCAGAAAATCCACCAACATGGCGAAATATCATTCCGCGGCGGCCTCAATCCTCAGCGACTGAATCATCGCCTGCGGCAGAATGATCGTCGGCAGCAGAATGATTCCCGGAAGCGTTTGAGATTCTAACAATGTATTCCGAGGGGTTCACCCCGAATTCCTCTCTGAAGCATATCCGGAAGTTGCTCTGCGAGTTGATGCCGACCATATAGGAAACCTCTGAAATTGTATATTTCCCCGTTTCCAGCAACCGGGCGCCTTCGCGGGCGCGGCATTTCCGTATAAGACCATTCACGGTCAGTCCGGTCGTTGCTTTCACCCTGCGGTAGAGCGTGCTGTGGCTCATGGCCATTTTTGAAGCCACGGCCTTCACTTCGAGGCCCGCGTCGGAGATATTGTCGATGATAATTCTGTTGACATTCTCCACAAACGCGCGGTCGGCCTCGTTCATTTTCGAAATTATAGGGGATTCCCCCGTGCCTTCGGTCTCTTCTTTCTTACGGGCAGATGATATCGCGCTTTCATGTTGCGGAGCCGAGGCAATCATCGAAATCGAGAGTTTGTGTCGCGCCTCGAGCAGATTTTTGATGCGCGAAACCAGAAGGCGGGAAGTGAAGGGCTTTGAAATGAAGGCATCCGCCCCCGCTTCATAGGCTTCTACACGCGCCTCGGAAGCTGTTTTGGCTGTGATAACCACCACCGGAATAAAGGAGAGGTCTTCATCTTTCTTCATCTCCCTGATCATTGTGATGCCATCCATCTCCGGCATCATGATATCGCATATTATGATATCCGGATGAATCTCTCGCGCGAGTCTCAGGCCTTCCGCACCGTTGGAAGCATGAGTCACCTCATATTTATCGGTCATTATCTCCGAAATGTAGTTTACGATATCCACATTGTCTTCCACTACAAGGAGGGCACCTCTCTCTTCGGCGTTAACGTTCTTTTCCGATCCCGGACTTTCCTGTTCGGGTGCCTTCATCGGAACCGGATTGCGGCGCTCCACACCGGCATAATCGTTATCGGTGTGGAGTCTGAAACGGAAAACGCTTCCCGCCTTCGGCTCACTCTCAACGAAAATCTCCCCTTTGTGAAGTTTAACGAGATTATAAACAAGAGACAGACCGATGCCCGTGCCAAGTCGCGACTCGGCGTTGCGGCTTCTGTAATACCGTCCGAAAATGTGGTCCATCGTATCGGAATCCATGCCGAGACCGGTGTCGCTCACGGCTATCTCGGTGAAATCCACTCCTGATTCCTTGGTATGGTAAAGCTTCAGCCTGACGGTTCCTTCCGAAGTATATTTGCAGGCATTGCTCATCAGGTTGTCGATAATCATGACCACAATCTCGGGGTCGAACCAGATATGGAAATCTCCTTCACCGATTTCGGTGTCCACGGTCAGACGGCCATTGGTGTTCAGTTCTGAATAGCGGGCTCCCATTTCGCGGACCGTAGCGGCTAAGTCGGCCTTCTGCACCCGGAACTGCCTGTTGCGGGTCTCGGTCTTGCGGAATTCGAGAATAGTGTTGATCAGATCGAGCAGGCGAAGTGCCGACTTATGGATTATATTTATCTTACGGCTTTGAGAAGCGGGAAGTTCCGGGTCGTTTTTCATATCCTCAAGAGGGCCGAGAATAAGGGTGAGGGGAGTGCGCAGCTCATGCGTGATGTTTGTGAAGAAACGCATGCGCTCGGCAATGAGCTCTTCCTGCCGGCGATTGTTGCGGCGCTGGAGTGCGAGGTCATATTCCGCCTTGATACGTCTGCGCCATAGCAAAAGCAGGAAAACACCGAGTGCGGCGGCAAGAAGTGCATAAAAAGTTTTGGCCCACCATGTGGCCCATAACGGAGGAGTCACCACTATTCTGAGCCGGGTAATATCGCTCCTGATGCTTCCCACCTGAGAAACGGCTCTTACAAGAAGTTCATAGGAACCCGGAGGTATATTTCCGATCACAGCCTGGTTGGAACCTTCGGGGGTGCGTATCCATTGCTTGTCGAGGCCATCGAGTTTATATTCATAATATGTTTCGGCCGATATTACAGGATCCAGCATGTCGAACCATATTCGCAGAGTGTTCTGTTTATGGTTTAGCTTAAGTTCGCCCGAAGGAGAGAAGCGTGTGTCGTCGCCATCGGCCGGAGATCCGAGCACGGATATCGCCGTGATCTTCGGGGCAGCTATTTCCTGAGGCGACATAAGCGCTTCGGGCATGAATGAGAGCACACCATAATGCGATCCGAAATAGATTTTTCCGCTTAGGTCGGTGCCGACCGCACCCGTGTTATAGTCGAGCCTTCCATATTGACGTCCGACAAGATAATTATGTATCTTTCCCGAGGTATCGAGCATGGATATTCCACCCACCGTGCTCATCCATATATTCCCGTCGGCATCTTTTATCAGAGCCTCCACGAAGTTGTCGATAAGTCCGGAATTCTTGTTGTAGACAGTGTCGATCTTCATGGTGGGGGATAGTTTCACGAGACCTTCCGATGTGGCGAGCCAGCGGGAACCGTCGGCAGCCGGCAATATGTGGTTTATCATATTGCTCGGGAGGCCGTTCCGGATAGTCCTCTTGCTGATTGGAACCAGATTCGGAGAATAGAGCGTGATGCCGTCGCCGAAAAAACCGGCCCATATCCTTCCTTTGCGGTCGATGTCGATCGATCTTACATTTCCTCCTCCCGGCATAGAGGAAGAATCGAGATTTTTCAGCACCTTGCCATCCGGGCTTATCTTTACTATTCCTTTTTGATGACCGATGAGGATATCCCCCTTGCTGTCTTCGGCAAAACACCGGACATCGCGAAGCCCCGGAATGTCGACGTTCGCAGGCCCGGCCATCCCTTTGCGATAACGGAACACTTTGCCGCCGTATGTGCCGAACCATACCGAGCCGTCGCGGGAGCGGAGCATTGCGAGCACGGCGTTGTCACCAAGATTCCGGAAAGAGGCAATCCGACCGTTTTTGTCAAGAAGATCTACTCCCTTTCCGTCGTTGCCTACCCATAGAGTATCTCCGTAGGCGCATATCGACATCACCGGGTTATAACTGATGCCGAAGGGTTGCGACCCGGTGTCATAGATTGATGCCGACGAGCGCCCCGTGCTCAGGATATCGATGCCGTCGCCGTAAGTGCCGGCCCATATGTTCCCGAAAGAATCATAAAACGCCGAGTTTACTGTCTTGTTCCTTATCTTGTAATTATCCGATCTTTGCATCGAATAGTTTATGAAGTTTGCAGATTCGGGAGAGTCAGTGTTCACACTTGAAAGAGGAAGGAGACTGAGACCTCCGTTTTCAGTGGCCACGACAAGGAATCCGTTGCCGGTTCTCGATATATCGCGTATTTTGTTGGAAAGCAAAGATTCAGGGCGGGAATCATGCCGGAATGTGACGAATCGTTTTTCATCAGGAAGAAAAAGCGCGAGACCGCACTCTGTCCCCACCCAGATGTTATGATTGCCGTCGATATGAATGCGTCTCACCTCATCTGAAGGAATGCTGTTGGGATCGTTAGGATTATAGCGGTAGTTCTCAATTTTATGGGTCTGCGGATTGAAGACGGTAAGGCCGGAGTTGACATGGGCGATGTAGATGTTGCCCATCCGGTCGGGCATCGCGTCCCACAGTTTATTGTCGGGCCAGTTCTTTACAGTTGACATATTATAATGCGTGAACTTCCCCGTCTTTTTATCGAGATAATCGAGTCCGTCGGTATATGTGGCTATCCACAATCCGTCGTGACCCGCACGGCAGACCGATGTCACGGCATCGCTGCATATGCTTGCAGGGTTTTTGTCGTCATGACAATAAGAAGATATTCTGTATGTGTCGAGATCGAGCACATCGAGGCCCGCGCGCTGTGTGGCTATCCATAGCTTTTTTTCGTCAGTATCCGCGTATAATCGATTCAGCGCGTTGTCTGAAAGTCCGGAATCCGCCTTTTTGAAAGAGCGGAACATCGATCCGTCGAAACGGTTGAGCCCCGATTCAGTGGCTACCCAGACATATCCTTCGCCGTCCTGAGCGAAAGCAGTGATGTTATTGTTGCTTAATCCCGATGAACGGTCGAGATGCAGGATTTCACCGGTTTCTGTTGCCGTGACGCAGGCAAACGATACCGATAAGCATAATGAAAAAGCCAGGTGTTTCATATTCATGGCGCAAAGATAATCTACGGGAACGTTTTTCATATCTTTCTAAAAATATGTTTTGCAACACGTTTGGCGGCAGAGGGAGTATGTTGCCGAATTTTAATCCAATAATGGCGAAATACGGATGCCGTTCCCGAGGGAAGTTATTTAAATTTGCATCCGAATAAAACGAATACCGGAAAGCTCATCGGGCGAGTACCGAAAAACTCACGGGGACGATTACCGAAAACTCAACCTGACATTGTTACCTAAAATCTATAAACGTTTCATTATGTATTTAAAAAAAGTAAGTCTGACAGTGGCGGCATTGGCGCTTCTCAATTTGTGGTCGTGCAGCGACGACAACTGGGATGCGGTCGACAACGCCGATCCTGATTTCACAGTGCAGAGTGAACATGTGATGACAGCGGCCGGACGCACCTTTAAGCTTGCGGGCAAGATTAAGGATGCCGACGGTATATCATCGATTACCTTGCGTTGTCCGCAACTCAGTCTCAACAAGACAATCGACATTCTCTCTATCTATGGAGAACCGTTGAAAGAGTATGATCTCGACTATCAGTTCAAAGTTCAGGAAAATGTGGAGGGAGAATCGTTTGATGTCGCAGTGCTGATAACCGATGTTGTAGGCAATGTGACAGAGAAGAAGGTTCTCGTGACGCTCGACGGAGATTTCACTGCTCCGGTATTTACGGCGGCTCCCGACAAAGAGATGACCGTCCTTATGAAGGCCAGCCCCGTTTTCAATCTTAAGTTTACGGTCGAAGACAATCATGCCATCGATTATATCACGGTGGATGTAGAAGGCATCGACGGTTTCCCGATCCGCATAGAGGGAGAGGGCCGCAACAAGATCGAATATTCCAACGCCCTTGCGCTTCCCGCGCAGCTTGCCTCTTATAATGTGAAGATAGAGGCATTCGACCTCCCGGCTCAGGAAAACGAGGTCAGGTCCTCCAAGGTAGAATCGACCGTGACCGTTTCCGAGCTTCCCGACTTCAGTGTGCTTTATCTCTGCGACGTCGCGACGGCAGCCGAGCTGAATTCCGACGTGTTCGGTGTGCCTATCGCCATGGATCATGTGGCTCCTTATAAATATAGGGTGCGTTATTACAACCGCACGGCAGGCACCAGAATCTGTTTCCTTCCGCAGAAGACGGATTTCGGACCCATATGCTTCGGCCCCGAGGGGGATGATCCGAAAGTGCTCGGCGATGATCCCGAAACTGTAGGTCGTCTTCAGCTCAACACAGCCGGCGTCTATTATCTCTTCGACGTCGATACATTCAACCGCACGGTAAGCTTTGAGACCTATCCTGTATCGCAAGCTATCAACCCCGTGATGCATCTGCGCTACGGTCAGAACGACCTCTGGACATGGAACGACAACTGGAACGCCTCGGATCCCTGGATGCAGGAATGGTATTTCGGTCCGGCTTCAGGTCCCGACAACGTTACGCGTATGGAGCAGGATGCCAACAACCCCAATATATTCTATATCAACAACTGGCAGCTTCCCGAAGGGAAAACGAACTTTATCCTCCACAACTGGCATTCCAACGGATGGTGGAATTATACGACCTGGCGTGTCGATGATTCGGATGATCCGAGCAAATGCGTTTATTACGGCTGTCTGATGCCCGACAACATCAAGTTCACCGGTAATGCCGACTATTTCAACTGGAAATATGTAAATGCCGATCAGACGGAATTTAAATTCCAATATCCCAATGCCGGAACGTTCGATTTCACCAACTGGGGAAATGAGAACTATCGCAAGAACTTCATTCCCGACAACTGGGTGAAAGCCGAAGTCAAGGCCGAGGGGAAATATCGTCTTGTTTTCGACGCCCATACGGAGCGAATCATGCTTTTACCGCAATAAATTTGAAATATAACCAATTATGAAAAGACAATTATTCATTCTGATTGCGGTGATGCTCGGCTTGATGGCCTCCGCACAGAATATCACGGTGAAGGGCCGCGTCATGTCGAAGACCGACGGCGAGCCCCTGATAGGCGCTACGGTAAGCGTCAAGGGTTCCACCAACGGAGCCTCCACGGATATCGACGGTAATTATTCGATTTCGAACGTGCCGGCAAATGGCACGCTTCAGTTCAGCTATATAGGTTTTTCGCCCATCACGGTGAAGGTCAACGGCCGTCAGGTGATCGACGTTACCATGGAGGAGACAACCTCCACGCTCGATGAGGTAGTGGTTGTAGGTTACGGTGTTGCCAAGCGCAGTGACCTTACCAGTTCGATCTCTACTGTAAAAGGAGATGAAATCACGGAGGTAACCACCGGCAATGCCATGGACGCCCTTCAGGGAAAAGTGAGCGGTGTGCAGATCGCATCGGCAGGTGGGCCGGGAGCGACTCCGAAGGTAATCATCCGCGGTATCACTTCGGTGAACGGCTCGAATCCTCTCTACGTTGTCGACGGTGTCCCTTTGAACAGCGACAACATCAACTTCATCAACAACAATGACATCGAGAGCATGGAAGTGCTCAAAGACGCATCAGCCTCGGCTATCTACGGTACGCGAGCTTCCAATGGCGTTGTGATCATCACGACCAAAAAAGGTAAAGCCGGCAAACTTGCAGTGGATTTCTCGGCATCGGTCGGCTTCCAGCATATCAACAAGCCGAGCATTGCCGGCGCACATGAATATGAGCAGGTGTTCCGCAAACGCTATGAGAACGATGGCCGCGTGGCTCCCTGGAACTCACCTTACGAAAACTATGCCGATGTCGACGGCACCGACTGGTGGGACACCGTAGTGAACGATGCCGCTCTGGTCCAGAATTACTCTCTGAGTGTTCGCGGTGGCAACGACAAGTTCAAGTATAGCTTCTCCGTGGGCTATTTCCGCAACAACTCTCAGTTCGACTATGGCTATTGGGACAAAGTCAACGTCCGCCTCAACACCGAATATGAATTCAACAAATATCTCAAGGTTGGTCTTGACATTGCACCGAACCTCGAGAACTGGGACGACACTCCGAATCTTTTTGCCGCAGCCCGTTCGATGGACCCGACAACTCCCGTTTTCCGTCCGGAAGACCAGTGGGATGCAGCGAATCCGATGAATAACTACCAGCGTTCATACAACAACCAGGAATGGAACCCGGCAGCATCGCTGGCCCGCATGGACAGCCACACGATGAAAGGCTCGGTTCTGATGAATCCATATATCCAGATCACACCTATACCCCAGCTCGTTTTCCGCACACAGTTCGGTGTCAACGCATGGTATCAGCGCAACGACTATTACAACTATGCATTCCATCTCGACGCTTTGGAGCAGCGCGCAAAGGATGATGTCGGCCGCAAATACAGCGACGCTATGAACTGGACATGGAACAACACTCTCACATACATGGACACTTATGCCGACACCCACAACCTTACGGTGATGGCCGGCTTCACGGCAGAACGTTATGCCGACTGGTGGCTCAACGGCTCGCGCGAGGATGTTCCCGGATCGAGCTCTCTTCTTCATCAGGTAAGCGCCGGCACCGGTGACCAGTATGCATCCGGATCTGCGAACTATCAGACATTGGCGTCATTCCTTGGTCGTGTAATGTATAACTACGACAGCCGCTATTATCTGACGGCATCTATACGTGCCGACGGTTCGAGCCGTTTCCCGAAAGGGAATAAATTCGGTATATTCCCTTCTGTATCTATTGCATGGCGTCTTTCTCAGGAGCAGTTCATGGAGGCGACCCGCAACTGGCTCGACAACGCCAAGATCCGTCTGGGCTGGGGCCGCGTGGGTAACCAGGCCATAAGCAACGGAGCTTATATGACGACTCTGAATAATGATGTGAATTACGTATTCGGCGATACCCCCGTCCGCTATCCTTCGACAATCGTGGGCAACGTGGGCAATCCCAATCTTAAATGGGAGACTGTAGAGGACTTCGATTTCGGTCTGGATCTGTCGTTCCTCAACAGCCGACTGAACGTGACGTTCGACCTCTTCCAGAAGACCTCGCACGACATGCTTTATCCCAAGCAGAGTCTGCTGCTTCTCGGCGTTCCGACATGGCAGGGCGCCATCACGCAGAACATCGGCAAAATGCGCGCGAGAGGTCTTGAGCTCTCAGTGAACTGGGCCGATCAGGTCGGTGAATTCCGCTACGACCTCGGCGTGCAGCTCTCTGCAGTGAGAAACAAAGCAATCAAGTTTACAGGTGACGGTCCTATCTGGGACGGCGGCAACCTGCTTTCCGAGAGCATCATCAAGAATGAGGACGGCGGCGCCATCTCCCGCTTCTTCGGCTATGAGACAGCCGGAATCTTCCAGAACTGGGAGCAGGTGTATGCCCATACCGACGAACACGGCAATATGATTCAGCCCGACGCACAGCCCGGCGACCTGATTTTTGTCGACCAGAATCACGACGGCCAGCTTAACGACAAAGACAAGAAATATATAGGCAATCCTTATCCCGATTTCTCACTGGGTCTGAACATGTCGTTCTGGTATAAGAACTTTGATCTTACCGCCAACTTCTACGGCACATTCGGCAACGACATCTTCAATCTCCAGCGCGGACGCTACAGCGGAGCAAGCGGCCAGAACGTATATAAAGGCACTCTTGGCGCGGCATGGGACGGCGCAGGCACAAGCAACGACATCCCGCGACTGAGCTATACCGATCTGAACCAGAACTACCAGCGCGTAAGCGATTTCTATGTTGAAGACGGAACGTATTTCCGCTGCAAGCTCCTCACGTTGGGATATACTCTTCCGAAGAGCTTCATGAAAGATTATACACTCCGCTTCTACGTATCGCTTCAGAACCCCTTCACAATCACCAAATATAAGGGTATGGACCCGGAGCGTCCGTTCTACGACGGCGGGGCTATCGCCACAGGTCTCGACAAGAGCAATTATCCTACGCCGCGAACCTACCTCTTCGGTGTTGATTTCAAATTCTAATTCGGAGCGGATTTCAAAACCAGGAACTGAGGCCTGAACGGCTTCACATTCAAAAATGAAAGAAAAATAATGAAAAAAACGATTATATATTCAGCCGCAGCCGCAATGTTGATGTCGATGACATCGTGCGATGATTTCCTTACGGAGGAAGTCCGCGGCAGCGAGAATCTTGACACCTATTTCCAGACGGAAGAGGAGGTGGACGCGTTTGTAGGAGGATGCTATTTCGAAATTGCGAAAAACGACTGGTGGCAGATCTACAACGGCTGGCTTCTGGCCGACATGACCACCGACGACATGTGGGACGGAAATACATCCCAGAGCGATGGCTATCGCGACGTGACATGCTTCCTTCCGGCGGCTCCCACCAACGGAATCCTTTCCAATTTCTGGGGCGCCCGCTATCAGGGCATCTATACCTGCAACACGGCTATTGCCCGCATTCCCGGAGCAAACATGGACGAGACTCTGAAAAAACAGCGTATCGCCGAGGCCCGTTTCCTGCGTGCGTTCTTCTATTTCGACCTCGCCCGCTATTTCGGCGGAGTGCCATTGATCACCGAACCTATCAGCAACGGCGATGGCATTGCCCGCAATACTCTTGAGGAGGTCTATGGCTTCTGCGAGACTGAGCTTGCAGAAATCGCCGAGATCCTCCCGCAGAAAAGCGAATATGCACCGGCCGACAAAGGCCGCGCCACCCGCGGAGCCGCTCTGTCGCTTTTAGGCAAAGTTCAGCTCTACGACAACAAGCCGGCCGATGCCAAAATATCTTTAGGTAAGGTCATCAGTGAGAACGAATACGACCTGCTTGCCAATTTCGGCGATGTGTGGAGCGTTAAATTCAACAATAGCGTGGAGTCGATTTTCGAAACTCAGACAATGGACGACAACCAGTATTCGCTCGGAAGCTCGCTTTCGGTGATTACAGGATGCCGCAACGGTATCGGCGACGGCTGGTCGTGGGGACTGCCGACAAGCGATCTTGAGAATGCCTATATTGCTGCCGGCGACACAGAGCGCCTGAGATGGACAATCATCAAGACCGGATGTACGGAAATCGCCGGAGAATCCCAGTTCCAGAAATTCATCGACAACAATTCCGCAGTTTTTGTGAACGGCGGCATCAACGACCCGAAATTTGTTTCCTTCAAAGATGAACTCGGCTGGACCGACGCTATTTATACCACCGGCTATGTGATCGATCCTTCGATACATAAGAGTGCGCGTGTCATCCGCAAATATTTCATTCCGCTCGAAGACCGTCCGGCAGTATACGACAAGACAAAGATACCTCTCAACCACCGTATCCTTCGTTTTGCCGACGTGCTTCTGCTCTATGCCGAGGCTTGCAACGCCACCGGCGACGACGGCAATGCCCGCACGGCGCTCAACCGCGTGCGCAGCCGTGTGAACCTTCCGGACGTGACTTCTTCAGGCACGGCCCTGCGCGATGCAATACGTCTCGAGCGCCGTCTGGAGCTCGCTTTCGAGCAGAACCGTCTTTTCGATATCCGTCGATGGAAAACGGACGACGGCAAGAGCGTGATGTCTACGATCATGGGTCCCGACGGTTCTTTCGTGACGTATAATCTCAGCGAACAGGCAGATATCTACGAGAAATATAATCAGGGTGAATCCAGCGATAAGGGAATCCGTTTCCAGGAGAGCCGCGACCTTCTTTATCCTATTCCTATGGATGAGATTCAGCGTTCTAACGGCGCTCTGGTTCAGAATCCCGGATGGTAAACATTGAGGTAAAAAAGGATTTTTTTAGAATCAGTTTGAATCAAAATGTGTAATTTTGCAGGGGATGACCTGTCTGGGGCCGTCCCCTGCATTTTTCAAATATTCAGTAATGAAAATATCACGGATACTTACAATAGGATGCCTCGCGATGGCTCTTCTTGCCGGATGTTCGGAAGACCCCGGAGAATCCACAAAGCGTCCTGCCGGAAGCGGCGACGAACAACCCGTAGATCCGGATCCCGGCACGGGGGATTCAGATGTGAAATCGCCGGTTGCCAACTTCACATGCACCGCCGAGACAACGGAGATAGATGCCTCTACGGCCTATCAGACCATGGAGGGATTCGGAGCCTCCGACTGCTGGCTTCCGGCCACAATCGGCCAATACTGGGCCACGAACCGCGGCAAACTCTCGGAGCTGCTTTTCTCGCGCAACATATCCAGTGGACAGCCTGCCGGTATCGGCCTCTCCATGTGGCGCGTGAATCTCGGCGCGGGAACCGCGGAACTCGGCGCGGCATCCGGCATCAACGACAATAATGCCAACAACCGCGCGGAATCCTATCTCTCCGGCGGCAAATATGACTGGAGCAAATGCGCCGGGCAGCGCTATTTCATGCAGCAGGCAAAGGATTTCGGTGTGGAGTCGTTTGTGCTCTTCAGTAATTCTCCATTGGTGCAATATACCCTCAACGGTCAGGGGCGGTCAGACTCGCGGGAGAAAGCCAATCTTAAAGATGACTGCTATGATGACTTCGCCGTCTATATGGCGGAAGTGGCGGCACATTTCCGTGGCGAAGGATATAACGTGACGCATATCTCTCCGGTCAATGAGCCGCAATATAATTGGGACGGCGATTCTCAGGAGGGCTCGGGATGGCAGAACAAAGAGGTGAGCCGGCTCGTGCGCGAGCTCGACAAGGCTCTCTCGGCAAAAGGGATAACCACGAAAATACTTATCCCCGAAGCCGCTTCGTGGACTTATCTCTACGAAGGAAACGGCAGCGACCGTTTTAACCAGATCAACGTGTTTTTCAATCCTTCGCATGAATGCTATGTCGGGGGTCTGGAGCATGTGGATAATATAGCCGGCGGTCACAGTTACTGGACGTTCGACAACTGGAACGATATGCGTTCTGTCCGTTCGAGAGTCTATTCAGCCGCAACCAACCGCGGCGTGCGCGTATGGCAGACGGAATGGTCGATGCTCGACAAAGAGCCCTCGGAGCTCGGAGGAAGCTACGACGATGTGTCAGAATTCGACATTGCGCAATACATGAGCCGTATAATCCATAATGATATCGTTTCCGCGGGCTGCTCTTCATGGAGCTACTGGACCTCGATGTCGGTGGAACGCTATAGCCAGAAGAACCGCTTCGAACTGATCAAGACAACACCGGCAGGTGGAGAATACAGCAATGACTTCACGGCCGAAGGGAAGATTGGCGCTACCCATAATCTTTGGGTTCTCGGCAACTACAGCCTTTTCGTGCGTCCGGGATACAAGCGCATCGCTCTTACCGCAAAGGAGAACAAAGACTTTTTCGGAACGGCATACGTTTCGGCCGACGGAAAGACTGTCGTGGCTGTATATACCAATTATGACAAGCAGAAGGGCGTGAAAATCCACAATAGCTTCAAGGATGGCAAGAGCCCCGCGACTGTATGGCGTTATACCACCACCTCGCAGAAACATCTTCAGGGAGACCGGTTCAACCCCGCCGACGATGTCTTCCTCGACCCGGCAAGCGTGACTACAATTGTCTATACTTTCGAATAGGAGAGGGATATAAATATTGGTATAATTTCATGAATATCAGAATATCTTTATCGGCAGCCGCGCTTATCGCGGCTGCATCGGCATTCGGGCAGGTCTCTTTTGGCCAAGCGGAAAAGTTCAACAAAGGCTGGCGTTTCTCTCTTTCCGCCGATTCAACGGCTTCGGCAGAGAGTTTCGACGATTCTCAATGGAGGGTGCTCGACCTTCCCCACGACTGGAGTGTCGAGGCAGTCCCGTCACCATCGCTGGCAAGTGCCACAGGTTATCTTCCCGGAGGGATCGGATGGTATCGCCGTCATTTCGAGGTTACCGACACCCTTCCGAAACATTACATCTATTTTGAAGGAGCCTATAACCGCTCGGAGGTGTATCTCAACGGGCATCTGCTCGGCAAGCGGCCAAACGGTTACATATCTTTCATGTACGACATGACGCCTTATCTGAAGAAAGGTGAGAATGTATTGGCCGTGAAGCTTGATCACAGCCGTTATGCCGATTCACGCTGGTATACAGGCTCCGGAATCTACAGGGATGTCTATCTTATCGCGGCTTCGGATACGCATATAGCGCAATGGGGCGTCGGTTACAAGGCTTTAAAAATCACTCCCTCGAAAGCCCGCGTCAAGGTTGATGTGGCGGTGGAAAACCCGGTGAAGGATCTTGCAATAACTGCGGAGGTCAGAGATAAGGCAGGGCATATTGTAGCCACAGCCCAAAAGAAACACGCCACTAAAAGCAATGACCTTATGCTGGGAATAAAGTTTCCCCACAGATGGAATCTCGACGATCCTTATCTCTACACTCTGGAGGTGAAACTTCTGCGCAATGGCAAGACAATAGATTCCGCAACGACATCCATGGGACTGCGCGAACTCGAATTCAGCCCCGACCACGGTTTCGCGCTCAATGGCCGCAACATGAAGGTGAAAGGTGTCTGCCTGCATCATGATGCGGGTGTGCTCGGAGCGGTGGTGCCGGAGCAGGTGTGGGAGCGAAGGCTCCGCAACCTGAAGGCAGTAGGTGTCAATGCCATACGCATGAGCCACAATCCGCAGGCTCCTGTTCTCTACGATCTTTGCGACAAGATGGGGCTGCTTGTGATGGACGAAGCTTCCGACGAATGGGAATTCCCCAAACGCAAATGGGTTGAGGGGTGGAACGTCGGCACGCCTTCGTTCGATGGCTCATACGATTTCTTTGAGGAATGGATCGAAAGGGATGTGGCGGATATGGTGCGCCGCGACCGCAACCATCCGTCGGTGGCTTTCTGGAGTATAGGCAACGAAGTGGATTATCCCAATGACCCGTATTCGCATCCGGTGCTCGACAGTGTCGGAATCAATCAGCCTAATTTCGGAGGCTACGATCCGAAAGCGCCGCGAGCCGAGCGAATAGGTGAAATAGCGAAGAGGCTTGCCGCTGTGGTGAGGAAGATAGATGACTCGCGTCCTGTCACGGGAGCGTTGGCCGGCGTTGTGATGTCGAACCGCACGGCCTATCCCGAAGCAGTGGATATCGTGGGGTATAACTATACCGAAGACAGGTATGCCGAAGACCACAAGACTTATCCCGACCGCGTGATCTATGGAAGCGAGAACGGTCAGGGATACGACCAGTGGCTGTCCGTGCGCGACAATCCCTATATATTCGGTCAGTTCCTATGGACCGGAACGGATTATCTGGGAGAAGCGGGCCGATGGCCTTCACGCGGTCTAGGCACGGGGTTGCTCGATTTCGGCTCTTTCCCGAAACAGCGTGGCCTTTTCCGCGCCTCGCTATGGCTCGACCGCCCCGTGGCCTATCTCGGTACATATCCATGTCACGAAGGAACCGACCCGGGTCTCCGGATCGACAGTTCGCGCGTCTGGACCTATGATGAGAACCGCCCGGTGAGAGTGGTGTGCTACACTAATGCCGCATCCGCGCGACTTCTGCTCGACGGAAAGGAATATGGCCCGCTGACTCAACGCGACGATTCGAAAGGAATCATTGCCTGGGATCTGGAATTCCACCCGGGCCTGCTCGAAGTGGAGGCTTTTGATGAAACGGGCGCGAAAGTGGCCGACGACCGTATCGCAACTACCGGACGTCCCTATGCCGTGCGCGCAGCGATGGAAGAGAAAGAACTCACTAAGGAGCGTCCCATAGGGCATGTCGTCGTGGAGATTACGGATGATGTGGGAAATATGGTTCCTTTGTCCGACAATATGGTGGATTGTCGTGTCTCCGGTCCTGTAAGGATTCTCGGAGTGGAAAGCACCGGCAATCATGACATGACGCATCCCAAACTGCATCGGCGGCGCGTTTCCGGCGGCAGGCTGCTTGTCTATCTTGAACTCGATCCTGAAGGGAATTTCGCGAAGCCCGCGGAACTGACGCTGACTTCACCGTTGCTGAGAAGCGCCAAATTGTCAATACCTGTGAAACAATAATGTGGTGTCTGCGGTTATAATGTAAAAGATTTCTAAAGATTCCTAAAACATTAAATCATGACATTCGCACAATCAATAAGCACATGCTTCTCCAAGTATTGCACCTTCTCGGGGCGCGCCTCGCGCAGTGAATTCTGGTGGTGGGCATTGTTCACGTTCATAATCGGCAGTCTGTTCGGTATTCCGTCGAGCATACAGGCCGTGAACCATTCCGCAGGCTCCGGACTTCCTGTAATTTCCTATATAGTCTATCTGGTTCTGCTGTTGCCCTCGCTCGGCGTACTTTTCCGTCGCCTGCACGACACGGGTAAGAGCGGCCTCTGGTGGCTGATAGGATTCATCCCGGTTGTGGGACAGATCATCCTGATTGTGTTCTGCGTACAGCCGTCGCAGCCGACTCCGAATCAGTACGGTTATCCGGCCTACAACTGATGAATTCTAATCGGCTGAATCTAAGGAACGATGCCTGAAACTCCTTCAATGGAGTCTAAAGATTCTTTAAGATTGATATTGCTTTCGATGGATCCGGAGCATTGAAGACATAGCTTCCGGCAACAAGGATATCAGCACCGGCGCGGGCAAGTTCCGCGCCGGTTTTTTCGTTTACTCCGCCGTCGATTTCAATCAGAGCCTTCGAATCTGTTTCCTCTATCATGCGACGCAGACGGCGTGTTTTCTCCAACGTTCCCGGGATAAATTTCTGACCGCCGAAGCCCGGCTCCACCGACATCAGGAGCACCATGTCGAGTTCGCCGATTATATCTTCGAGCACAGAGACGGGAGTGGCGGGGCAAAGAGTCACACCGGCTTTCATCCCCGCTTCGTGGATATGGCAGACCGTGCTGTAGAGATGGGCGCATGCTTCCTGATGCACATTCATCATCCATGCGCCAAGATCGCGCACCTGAGAGATCCATTTCTCGGGCTCCACAATCATGAGATGCACGTCGAGAGGTTTTTCGCATATTTTCGCAACCGATTTGATTACCGGAAACCCGAAAGAGATATTGGGTACGAACACTCCGTCCATCACATCGAGATGAAGCATATCGGCTTCGGAGCGGTTTATCATTTCTATATCTCCGGCGAGATTCGTGAAATCGGCCGCCAGAAGAGAAGGTGATACTTTCATGGCTTTGACAGTTTGCTATTTTGCTATCATTGAGAGGAATTCATCTTCGGCGACAATCGGAATCCCGAGCGCTTTGCATTTCTCAAGTTTTGAGGGCCCCATATTCTCTCCGGCAAGAACGAAAGAGGTTTTTTTCGATATGCTTCCGGCGTTCTTTCCCCCTTCGCGGGCGATAATTTCCTTATACTCGTCGCGGCTATGATGAGCGAATACACCGGAGATAACAATTGTTTTCCCCTCGAGGCTCGTTCCCGAAGGCCGGAGGCTCTCCTCGTCGACTTGCATCTTTACGCCTGCTTCCGTGAGTTTGTCGATATTTGCGATATTGACAGGTTCGCGCAGGAAATCGTAGATGCCTTGCGCGATAACCGGGCCTATATCGGGAATGGCGGCGAGTTGTTCGACCGTCATGCTCCTCATATTCTCCATGCTCACCACGGCACGGGCAAGCCGTTTAGCCGTGGTCTCGCCTACGTTGGGTATAGAGAGGGCATAGACCACTCTTTCGAAAGGCACTTGCTTTGAACTTTCGATTCCGGCAATAATCCTTTCGGCAGTTCTTACACCGGTTCCCGCGCGATTTATGAGATCATCGCGCGTGAGGTCGTAGATCCGGCCGATGTTTTCCACCAGGCCGGATTTATAGAGAAGTTCGGCTGTTTCCTCGCCGATGCCGTCGATATCCATCATGCGCCGGGCGCAGAAATGCTCGATGCGTCCGGTGATCTGCGGGCGGCAACCATAACGGTTGGGGCAGCACCAGGCCGCCTCGCCGAATATGCGGCGAAGAGGAGTGCCGCATTCCGGACATTCCTTGACAAATGTGACTTTTCTGGCATCCGGCTTGCGCTCGGAGATCTCGACGCCGGTGATCTGCGGGATAATTTCGCCGGCTTTCTCCACGTAAAGGGAGTCTCCTTCATGGATATCGAGTTCGAGCATTATGTCTTCGTTATGAAGTGAGGCCCGTTTAACTATAGTTCCGGAAAGAAGCACGGGTTCGAGGTTTGCCACGGGGGTAACGATACCCATTCTCCCCGTCTCGAACGAGACAAAGCGGAGCGGAGTGCAGGCCCTTTCCGGATTGAACTTATAGGCAACGGCCCATCGAGGAGATTTGGCGGTGAAGCCGAGATTGAGCTGTTGCTTCAAAGAGTCGACCTTGAACACAAGACCATCCGTAGCTACCGGCAGTTCCTTGCGGTGTTCATCCCAATATGCAATGTAGTCGTCAACGTCTTTCAGGCTATGGAGTCTCGCCATGGCCTTTGAGATCTTGAAGCCCCAGTGCTCTGCGGTGAGCATGTTTTCGTAATGGCTGTCGGAGGGGAGATGTTCGCTGAGGAGATAATAGAAGCGGGCATCGAGATGGCGCCGCGCCACTTCGCGCGGATCCTGCATCTTCAGCGTGCCTGAGGCAGCGTTGCGCGGATTTGCGAAGAGCGGCTCTTCGTTGTATGCGCGTTCGGCATTCAGTTTCTCGAATACTTCCCATGGCATCAGAATCTCGCCGCGTATTTCGAATTCATCCGGCCAGTCGCCCGGTAGAAGCCGCAGAGGGATGCTTCGGATTGTCCGCACGTTGGCCGTGACATCATCGCCCTGCGTGCCGTCGCCGCGGGTCACGGCGCGCACAAGCCTGCCATGACGATAGGTAATGGAAATCGATGTTCCATCGAATTTCATTTCACCCACAATGCTGTAATCCTCCCCTTCGAGGGCTTTGTCCATACGGCCGAACCAATCGTCGACCTCGCCTATGGAATAGGTATTGGAAAGCGACATCATCGGTCGGGCATGAACCACGTGCTCAAATCCCTTGGTGAGGTCGGAGCCGACGCGTTGTGTCGGCGAATCCGGATCGGCGTATTCGGGATTTTCGGCTTCGAGACGTTCGAGCTCCTTGAGGAGCATGTCGAAATCCTTGTCGGCTATCGTGGGGGAGTTGAGAACGTAATAGCTGTGGTTATGCCGGTTGATTTCATCTCTGAGTTTCTCAATCCGGTCTTTGGGCGAATCAGACATATTCATCTGGGGTGTTATTCATTTTAAGGAACAGAGTCAAAAACGGAGCCGGGATAAGATATATCCCAAAGGAACAACGCTTGGGGAGGCATTGATGTTCCGGCTGCGCAACGGTCGCGGGCGCAGACGATTTCTCCGAAACCATCCATGGAGATATGTCCGCGGCCAACGTCGACAAGAGTCCCGACTACAGCGCGCACCATATTGCGGAGAAAACGGTCGGCACGGATCTTGAAAACGATGCCCGGAACACCGTAATCATTCTTCCATTCGCTCCATCCGGCTTCGCGGACATCGCAGATATTAGTGCGCGCATCGGAATGGAGCTTTGCAAAGGATGTGAAATCCTCAGTGTCGCGAAGCAGGGCTGCTGCAGCGTTCATCTCCTCCACGTCAAGGCGCGAAGGGGAGAACCAGCAGAATGGGAGGAAGGGGGATTTCTCGAATGCAACGAAATACCGGTATTCCCTTTCGGTGGCATCGAAGCGGGCGTGGGCATCGTCGGCAACGCGCAACACGTCGGCCACGGCGATATCGCGCCCGCAAAGCCTGGAGAGCGAGAGGAGAAAACGGCGTCGGTCGGCAATCGGCTCCGGAACATCGAAATGGGCATACATCACGCGGGCGTTGACCCCCGTATCCGTTCTGCCGGCTCCGACAACGGATATCTTATCCCGGAGCACAGTCGACAGCGCGTCTTCGAGCACTTCCTGAACACTCACCGCATTCGGCTGTATCTGCCAGCCGTGAAACGGCGTGCCATTGAAAGCGAGTCTGAGGAAATATCTCATGGTAAAGAGCCGGTCAGTCGCGTTCGAGATATGTTATTCCATAGAGTCCCGAGCGGTAGTTATTCAGGAACTGGCGCCCCTCTTCCGGGGTGATAATACCTTTTTTCATGGAAGCGGTGGCCCATGCCTCCAGGTTGCGCACAAGCTTCTTGGGATTGTATTCCACATAATCGAGCACGTCGGCCACAGCTTCTCCGTCGATGATCTGGGCTATTTCATAGCCATCCTTGGTAAGGGAGATATGCACGGCGTTGGTGTCGCCGAAGAGATTATGGAGGTCGCCGAGGATTTCCTGATAGGCGCCGACGAGGAATACTCCGAGGTAGTAGGGCTCCTGTCCCTTCAGCTCATGCACGGGCAAAGAATAGGAAGTGCCCTGCGGGGAGACAAAGTGATTGATTTTTCCGTCCGAGTCACAGGTTACGTCCTGAATGGTGCAATCGCGTGTCGGTTTTTCGTCGAGCCTGCTGATGGGCATTATGGGGAACATCTGGTCGATAGCCCATGAATCGGGCAACGACTGGAACAGAGAGAAGTTGCAGAAATACTTTTCCGGGAGCATGCGTGCCACCTTGCGCAATTCTTCCGGCGGATGCTTCATGGAGCGGGTCATGTCGCGGACATCTCTGGCAACCGACCAGAAGAGTTTCTCGATCTGGGCGCGGGTGCGCAGCGAGAGCAGTCCGAGGCTGAAAAGTTCGAGAGCCTCCTCGCGAATCTGGAGAGCATCGTGCCAGTCCTCAAAAACGCGCTGGGGGTCGATTTTGTCCCAGATGTTATAGAGCTCCACGGCGAGTTCGTGGGCATCCTCCTCAAGAGTGTCGTTATCGTTCCAGATAGGAAGGCGGGCGGTTTCGAGCACTTGTATGATAAGCACCGAATGATGGGCTGTGAGCGAGCGTCCGCTTTCAGTGATGATATTGGGTTGCGGAAGATCGTTCTTCAAGCAGACATCCACAAGAGCCGACACGGAATCGTTGACATATTCCTGAATGGAATAGTTCATTGAGTTCTCGCCCGAAGAGGAGCGGGTTCCATCGTAATCCACGCCAAGACCTCCGCCAATGTCGACAAATTCAATGTTGAATCCCATTTTGGAAAGCTGCACATAGAATTGCATGGCTTCGCGCAGGGCGTTCTTTATGCGGCGGATTTTTGTGATCTGGCTTCCGATGTGGAAATGAATAAGCTTCAGGCTGTCGGTCATGTTGTTCTTCTCAAGGAAAGAAAGAGCGTCGAGAAGTTCGGAGGAATTGAGGCCGAATTTGCTGACATCGCCGCCCGACTCTTCCCATTTTCCGGAGCCGGAAGAGGTGAGCTTGATTCGTATACCAATTGTGGGGGTGATATTGAGGCGTTTCGAGACTTCCGCGATCAGCCGCAACTCGTTGAGCTTCTCGACAACGAGGAAGATGCGGCGCCCCATTTTCTGGGCAAGCAACGCGAGCTCGATATAATCCTCATCTTTATATCCGTTGCAGATGATGATGGAGTTTTCGTGGGTGTTTACGGCGAGGACGGCATGCAGTTCCGGTTTTGATCCGGCTTCGAGGCCGATATCATATTTGTTGCCGTGGCTCACAATCTCTTCGACCACGGGTCTCATCTGGTTCACCTTGATGGGATATACGATAAAGTTCCGTCCGGTGTATTCATATTCCTTGGCGGCACGTTTGAAACATTCGGAAATCTTGCGGATCCTGTCGTCAAGAATGTCGGGGAAACGCAAGAGGAGGGGAGCGTCGACATCACGGAGCTGAAGAGCGTCCATCACGTCCTTGAGGTCGACCGACGGGCCGCCCTCTTTAGGCGTGACCTGCACGTGCCCTTTCTCATTGATTGAAAAATATTTAAGCCCCCATCCGGGAACATTGTAGGTTTCAGCGGAGTCTTCGATGCGCCATTTTCTCATTTCTATCGGTTTTCTATGAAGCGGTTAATGGTAAAACAAATCAGGCGGAGGGAGGTTCGGCGTTTCTTCCGAGCAGTTCGATGCGGTCGACGATAATCTCGGTTTTGCGCCTTGATATATTCATTTTGTCTTTATATTCGCGTGTACGCAACCTTCCTTCCACGTAGAGTCTCGTGCCTTTCCGGATATATTTCTCGGCGAGTTCGGCATTGCGCCCCCCCATCACCAGAGAGTGCCATTCCGTAACCTCTACCGCTGAGGAAGCATAGCGTTCGTTGGTGGCGAGCGAGACGAATGCCACCGTCTTCTCTTTTTCCGGATATCTTAATTCCGGGTCGGCCCCGACATATCCGAGGAGTATCACCTTGTTTACTGACATATCTGGAATAGATTGGTTGGTATTGATTTCTTAGAATTCGGAAGCCTTGAGGGAGAGCCCCGTTTTCTCATGGAGGCCGAAAAGAAGGTTCATGATATGGACTGCCTCACCGGCTCCTCCACGCATCCTTGGGTCGGCCACGGAGCGGATGCACAGGTTGCGGTCGTCGGTCTTACGGATTGAGAACACGCATTTTTCTGTGCCGGCAGTTTCCTTCGGAACGGCATCGGAAAGAACCGGAAATGCGAAGTTGTGGTCGTCGTACATCTCGAAGATCTCTGCGATATTGGGCATGTCGACGCCGCATTCCATGGTAATGTCGGCTGTCATGAGTCGGTCGTTGCCCGATGGCTTGAAGTTGATGCGGGGCATTCCGCGGAAGCTTAGCTGCACTTCGGAGAGTGTATTCTCGATCTGGATGGCTGCTGCTGCGGCATGCGACGCGATAATGTCGTCGGGAGCTGTCACCTCGATTCTGAGCGAGGCATTGACGAGCATATGGCAGGCGAGAGGATATAGCGGCACCAGCACTGCCGAAGCGGGGGCTGCCGGGACGTAAGCCGCCGTGGAGCCTCTCACGAGAAGCTTGCGGTTGATCTCCGGGAGTCCGAACACGAATCCGGCTGCCGATTCATCGAGTTCAGGCATAGGGGAGAGAAGCACTATCTTTAGTTCCGGACGGGCGAGCTTGAGGGCATATAGCTCGGCGGCGCTCATCTCGGGACCGCCGACAAAGAGTATGTCGCATTTCGAGGTCGCTGCCCGGCGAGTTGAAAAAAACAGAGGAGCCTCGCCGATTAGGCCGTGGTGAACAGACAAGGCGGAAACTCCCTCCTTGCCGGGTGCTGATATGGAAACAATCTCCACTTCGGGATGATTCACCAGGATCCTGAGAAGTTCTCCGGCAATGGGAGTATCGGCTCCCGAAACGGCTGCTTTAATCATTTTTAATCTAAATAAATTAAACAGGTCCTCAGTAAGAGGGTATTTTTTGATCGAGCGGGAGCAGACGCGAGAATACGGCGCGTGCTTTTTCGTGCGATACGTCTTCACGCAGAATGGCAAATATCGTGTCGGAGCCGGGGATGGTGCCGAGAATCTCCGGGGCGTTGCTCATGTCTATGTCGTAGGCCAGTCCCGCGGCATATCCGTTGCGGGTCTTGATCACGGCCACGTTTTTCGATAAGGTAAGCGAGATGAAGCCACTCTGATAATTGGCGTTCATGGGGAGCTGGCCTTTGGAGAGGAGTTTGTCCTTAAGAGAATTGCTGTCGGGAAGCATGTACATGTAGCCTCCGCGGTCGGTCGGAATCTTGGTGGTCTTAAGCATTTTAAGATCGCGCGACAAAGTGGCTTGCGTAACCGAGAATCCGGCTTCCTCGAGAAGACGGGCGAGTTCTTCCTGACTGCCTATGCATTTGTTTTTAATCTGGTCTACCATCATTTCGACCCTTTGCTTGCGGTTCTTCATTCGATTTTCGATTATTGTTGTGCAGTTTTACATGTATTTTGCAGGTATATGCAAAATTAACAAAATAATCGGAGAATATGAATTTTAATTAAATAAAAATTCAAGTCTTTGAAGCGGTTTAATTATTCGCCATTCTCAATACGGTCGATTTCGGCTTTTAGGCGGGCGGCCTCCTCATAATCCTCGTTTTCGGCAGCCTTCTGCATCATTGCCCGCAGTTTTTCGACAGAAACGCGCGATGTTTCCTGTTCGGGGGGATGCACTTCGGTCTCCTCCGCATTCTCATGGCTTTCATTCTCCTCGGGGTCGAAACCGGCTTCTTCGAGCACTTCCGATGAAGTATATATCGGCGCGTCGGCGCGGATAGCCAGAGCGATGGCATCCGACGAGCGGGAGTCGACAGTCCTTGTCTGCGAGCCGTCGGTGAATATGAGGTCTGCGGCAAAAACGCCCGAAGGGAGGCGCCGGATCTCTATTTCCTTGAGCCTGATGCCGAATTCCTCCATGAAATTTATCATCATGTCGTGGGTAAGAGGTCGTGGGGTCACAACCTCCTGAAGCTTGCATTCGATGGCCTGCGCTTCCGGGTAGCCTATGATGATGGGTATGCGGCGCGTGCCGCCGGCCTGCCGGAGAATCACGGCGTATACGCCCGATTCTATCTGATTGTAGGTGATTCCTACGAGTTCAAGTCTGCATCTTGACATATCGCTATTGCTTGAAATATGGCTGTTGTTTGTGTCGGTGGCGGGATTCAGGCAGAGATATCATGCCGGAACCCAGACATAATTCATTATCGGGAGAGTATATAATCGCAAACTGTCCCGGTGCTATTCCCTGTACATCCGTCGATGAAAGAACAGTGAATGAGCCGTCGTGGTTTTTGCGAAGTATGGCATCGCGGAATTCCGGGGTGTGTCTTGTCTTGAAAGAGACAGGAATTGTGGTTTCCTCTCCGCCGAATGGCGAGCCGGAAATCCAGTGCATCTCCTCTACGGGAATCTCTCGGCCATATTGCAGGCGCGTGCCATAGCCGTTGGAGACATATATGGCATTGTCGCGGATATTTTTTTTGACCACATACCATGGTCCTCCGCTGAGCCCGAGACCTTTTCTCTGACCGATGGTATAGAACCAGTAGCCGCGGTGGGTTCCGATCTTGCGGCCGGTTTCGATTTCGATCACCGGACCTTCTCTGACTCCCAATTTGCGTTCAATAAAGTCGGCATAGTCGATCTTGCCGAGAAAACATATTCCCTGAGAGTCTTTACGTGAGGCATTAGGCAGTTTGGCGCGGCGAGCGAGTTCCCTGACTTCGGATTTCGGCAGGTCGCCGAGGGGAAACATCAGATGGGAAAGCTGCTCGTAGGATATCTGGGCCAGGAAATCGGTCTGGTCTTTGACGGGGTCGGCGGCCGTGGCGAGATAGAGCCGGCCATCCTTTTCGCGGATCGAAGCGTAGTGGCCTGTTGCCGTGCGGTCGAATTTATAGCCCCAGCGCTTTTCGAAGAAACCGAACTTGATGAGTTTGTTGCACATCATGTCGGGGTGAGGGGTGAGGCCCTCGCGAACTGTCCGGAGGGTGTATTCCATCACGTGTTCCCAATATTCCTCATGGAGGGAGACGATTTCCAGAGGAAGGTTGTATTTGCGGGCAAGGAGGCGGCATATCTCGATATCCTCTTCCGCAGAGCAGTCGCCTTCATCGTTGTCCATTCCGATTCTTATATAGAAGAGATGCAGTTCATGGCCGGCCTGGTGGAGAAGGTCGACCACTACGGCGCTGTCGACGCCGCCGGAGACGAGCACGGCTATTCTCATACTTCTTCGAGTTCTGATTCGCTATGGTTGTCGGAATGGATGAAATGGAGAGAGAGGAAATAATCCACGGAAATTTTTCCGGGGCCGACAAGCAGGATGAAGAAATAGATGCCGATGAACATAATGGGGAGATAGCCCACCTGAGTCCATTCAAGCATGTAAGGCGCCTCTTTGACGGTGTCGTGGAGGAGATGATATTCCGCTATGGTCATGGCGAGAAGCGGTGGCACGGTCATTATGCGCGTCAGGAATCCGGCCATGATGAACAGCGAGCATCCGAGTTCGATGATTATCATGAGAGTTAGCGAAGTTTCGGGGCTCATGCCGAGCACGGCCGGGAAAATCGTTTTCGCCGCCTCGAAATTGTTGATCTGTCGGATTCCGAACTGCATGAGCATGATTCCGACGAATAGCCGCAGGAAGAGGCGCCCCATATTGGTATAGGAATAGCCCGTTGTCTGGATATATATTTTTTTGAAAAGATTCATAGCGGTGATACTCTTATTTATCAGCGGAGGTTTCTTTGAAAGCGATCTTCATGGCCTGGTCCACCGAGACGTTTTTTGCCATTATCTTTCCATCCTTGCCGATTACATAGAAAGATGGAGTGAGGCGCAGATCGAGAATATCCGACACTGTGTCGGAAGCCCCTGTAACCCAGTTTGCGGGATAATCGGTCATCTTTGTCTGCCAGCCGTCGACCGGGTCGGGGATGATGAAAAGCACGTTGACAAGGCCGCGCTCAACGAGCGAAGAGAACCTGACATCGGTTTCCATGCGCAGCTTGGCGTGTCGGCAGTCGTCGCAGTCGGGATCTCCGAATTCGATGATTGTGAAAACTCCGATGGGCTGGAATTTGCCGGGCGTCCCCGTAGGGGTGGTGAAATCGAACGAGGGAGCTATCGATCCGTTGAGCGAATTGCTGATCTGTCGCATCTGGCGTTCGTAGCGACGTTTGCGTATTTCAGGAATCTTCTTGTTTTTCAGAAATGCATCGAGGAATTTCAGATAGACTTCATCAATCCATATGTCGGCGCGTTCGCTATATAGCGAGGATTCGGCCGCTTTAGTGAACTGCAGCAGCAGGGTGGGGTTTTTCTGAATTTTGTCGAGAAGGGATGCCACGGATTTGTCGACTTCCGCTTTTTCTGCCCATTGCATAGGAAGCGAATAGACTTTGAATGCATCGTTGAGGGCAGACTGGTTTACGGCTCCTTTTTTCTTGAAATCCATGTTGTCCCAGAAATGTTGCATCAGCCAGTTTGACTTGTCGGAGAGTGTGACAATCTCTTCGGGCGCCACCGGATATTCGAAAAGAGGCTCGATGGTTATGACTTCTGCCTTGACGGGAAGAACAAGTGCTAAAGAGAGAAGAAGTGCGGAGAATATTTTTTTCGGTTTCATATTCGGATTTGATAAGCCATAGACTCGGAATTTTAAGGAACAGAGTCTGAGATTACATACTTATAACGCTGTTTTCAATGGATTTTGTATAAATTGCCGATAAAGCGGATAATTTGCTCATATCGCGTGAGAAAGGGCATATTATCCTGCGATTTGGTTATTCATCGAGGAAATGCCGGATGGCGTTTGTCCATGCGCGGTAGCCCGGGCCGGTGAGATGAAGCCCGTCGTTGGTGAAATCGCTTCTCATCCGGCCCTCTTTGTCGGAAAGAACGGGCCAGAGGTCGATATATGTCAGTCCGTTTTCTTCGGCTATGGCCTGTATGCGTTTGTTGAAATCCATCACTGTCTGTTCTTTTCCGCGGAGATTGCGGTAAACACCGAAACGGTTGTCGATAGGCATGATGGATTGCAGATAGAGGTTTGTCTGCGGCGAGCGGCGCATAATCTCCTTTACGAGATTTTCATACCGTTGGGCGAGCTTGTCGATGGAATGGCCGTGCGACACGTCGTTGATTCCGATGAGAAGGAATATTTTGCGCGGATGGCCTTTCACCACCTGATCCAGCCGCTTCATAACGCCCGGGATTATGTCGGAGCGAATACCCCGGTTTTTTACGTCCTCACGTTTGAAAAGTTCCTCGAAGTTTCCGCCGTCGGTGATTGAATTGCCGAGAAAGACAATGTCGTTTTCCGTAATCGGCAGATGGTCGAAGAGCGACACTTTCTGTTCCCAGTATTTGTCGGCGTTGGCCTGAAACGTCGGCATGAGCAATAGAGCAGCTGTCAGCAGGGCGGCACGTGCGGTTGCCGGTGCGGAGAATTTGAGTATATTCATAGCGGTAATGATTGTCGGTGATTAGCGGTGATTAAAGTCGGTGATAACGGATAAGTCTTTCGATGGGGTGAGGCTCGATGAGGCCGATCCTGAAACCTGTCAGTTCGGCTGCCTTGGCGAGCTGGGGGCTGAACACAGAGGCTAAGGAGCCCGCGAAACATACAGGCATTGATTCCACGCCGGGGTAGAGGGCCACATTCCTCAGAAAGAACCGTCGGAAAGAATCGGTGATGAGATCGTCGATATAACGGCGCCCGGCGTTGTCGGCCATTGCCTCTCTCTCTCCTCCGTGCATAAGGCTATGTATAAATGGAACAACCGAAGCCAAAAATGCATTCGGTTTCTCTTCGCGATATACTTTTGATATCATATCGGGCAAAGATAGACGGAAAACGTCATGGAACGTATCAGTAATTGAAGCGGGCGCAATTCCCCGGTAAATGTCGGCAATAAATCGTTTTCCGATATATGCGCCGCTGCCTTCATCGCCGAGTATGAAGCCGAGAGGCGGAACGTTGGAAATAATATCGCGGCCGTCGTAGAGAGCGGAATTGGAGCCTGTGCCGAGAATGCATGCAATCCCTTGCCGGTGTCCGAGCAGAGCGCGGGCCGTGGCGAGCATGTCGGAATTAACATAAATCCGCGCTTCGGGCCATGAAAGGCGCAAAGCCGTTTCCACGCATTCGCAATTCCTGTCTCCGACACATCCGGCGCCGTAAAAGTGAATTTCGCCCGGTTTGGGGAAGCGGGCGAAGGCATCGGCCGTTTCATGGAAAATGCGCGTCATCTGCTCGTGGGAAGCGATAGCGGCGTTTACGCCTTCGGACCTGAATGCGGCCGGGTCGGCGGAGTTATCGTAAATAAGCCGCCAGTCGGTTTTTGTGGAGCCGGCGTCGGCAATCAGTATCGGCGTTTTCATGCTACAAAAGTAGCTGAATTGGGGCAGAAATACAAGAAAAAGCCACCGGATTTTCCGGCGGCTTCATATCTATAATAACTGTCCTTAATGTTCTGTAATGTTCTTTTCAGATTAGAAATCCCAGTCGTCGTAGCCGATAACGTGACGGAGCTGCGGGTCGGCCTGAGTGCGGAGGTCGGTGAGCATATCGTTGTTGGTGACGTTCACGAATCGGAGCATCGGGTCGAAGGAAACGTCGAGGGTGATCAGCTGGTTGTTTGCGGCGTTGACTCTCTGGAGGAAGTTCATGTTTGCGAGGCTCAGGTATGTGAGGTCGTTCCATTCAACATTCACGAAAGCCAGATTGGGAGCATTCTCAACCGTGAAGCTTGTGAGGTCGTTGTAGGGAGCCCAGATCTCATTGATTGTGGAGCATCCTTTCACCGTGAGTTGAACCATGTGGTTGTCGCTGCAGAGAAGAGTCTCGATTGCGGGAAGATCCTGAATATAGACTTTGGCAAGTTTGTTGGAGTTCATATTGAGGTTCTCAAGCTTTACGAGTCCGGCGAACGTGATGTTCGTGAGGTCGTTGTAGGCAGCGTAGAGCGATTTGAGCTGTGTGCATCCCTGAACGTTGAGAGTCTGGAGACGATTGCTCATGCAGTTGAGATATTCCAGATTTACGGCGTTGGAAACATCAATGGCATCGAGCATGTTGCCGGAAATATTAAGCTTCTTCAGCAAAGGAACTGATCCGAAATCGAAGTCTGCTAGGCGGTTCTTGTTAAGACGGATGATCTGAACCTGCGGGCAGGAAGTGATCGCCACCGACTGCAGACGGTTTTTGGCTGCGTTGATTTCCACAAGCGCCGGATTGCCCGAAAGGGTAAGGGAGGCGAGCTTGTTGCCGGAAACGTCCACTTTCTGGAGGGCTGTGAAGCCAGTGAGGTTAAGATTGCCGGCGAGTTCTTTGCCTTTCCAGTTGATTTCGGTGACATGACCGTTAACGACCGTCACTCCGGGGCAAGTAGCCACGTTGTTGCCGAGCATTTTGAGGGCTTCTGCATTGTTCCCGCCCTTCGCAGCTGTCTGCGAGAGGAAACTATTAAGAGCTTTAGCCTCATTCTTGCTAAGGTTCTGAGCCCATGCGCACGAAAGTGTCATAAGGGCTGCCATGAATAAAACTGTTCTTTTCATAACGCTAATGTTTAAAATACCTTGTTATCTTTTTTTCCTTTAAAGAACCGGCTGTCAAATTGTCGTAAAGACTTTTCGATTCGGAATGTTCTTCATAGCTCTTTCGCCGATTCTAAATTTATAACATTTCATGCTTCATATAGTTTAACATTAAAATTGATTTTTTTAACAACTATGCTTAAGAATTAATATGATTGTTGTTATTAATAATCATATAATCAATAAAATAACATTTAATAAACTTAGAGTGTGTTTGAATTTAAACCGATTTTAACTTTAAGAGAAAATAATGGTAATTTAAATTCAAACACACTCTTAGAGCGCGCTCTAAATGTTTTCCTTAAATGAGGGGAGTGGACAGAAAAAACGGCGCAGGATTGTTATAAAGATATAGTATGCGCTGTAAAGGCGCATCGGGTAGTTGTTTTTATCCGAACCTTTACATTTCCGAATGCGATAATAACAATAATAATTCCATATACGATAATACCGATTAAGGGATGATGACATTGAAAATCATATTGGTTGTGGTGGTGTTGCTGGCGATGGTATTGCTGTTGCTGGGGATAGGTCATCTTTTTTCGGGAAATTTCAATACCGACCATCAAGAGATCGAGGGCCTGCGCCGCGATATCAAAGACCGCGACGAGGTGATTACGCGCAATAACAGCTTTCATGATTTCCTGAATCCTACGAGGCAGGGAGAAAAAAACCGTTAACCGTTCAAGATGCAATGCAGTAGGGACGCAATAAATTGCGTCCGCGTCCGTCAAATGCAATTCAGTCATATGATACATTTGATACATTCGAAACTTATAACAGAGTCAGCATATCCGGGCCTAAAGTTTATGACGCCGGGAGAAGGAGACATAGCCGACTGTGAAAAGCCCGAGAATTACAAGAGTTAGCGAGACCGTGCTCCAGAGCACGATGGAGAAAGCCGTGGCGTCTGGGGCGGATATGCCGAAGAGCGTTAGCCCGAAAATCACGGCGATGTTCCATGGCCCGAGTCCGCCGTTGCTCGGAATGAGCATGCTCATCGAGCTGAACACGAAAGAGATCAATCCGGGCAGTAATCCCCACGCCATACCGGGTTGCTCCATAAGATGCCTTGTGAAAGGGAACGCGATGAACCCGATGTAGGTTTCGAGATAATAGCAGGTCCATATTCCTATCGTAAGGAAGAGATATTGCCAGCGGCCTTTCATCGTGAAGAGGATGGCGAAGCCATGCCAAGTGCGTTTAACGGAAAGGAAAAAGCGCGTGGCGAAGGGACGGTCGCGCAATAGATACAGCAGCAACGCGCCCGCTCCCGCTATGCCGGCAACCGACAGCCAGAGGGCCGGACTTGTGACAATATGCAGAATTTTCCTTCCGACTGAATAGTGGTCGAGAAAAGCCTCGATATAGTCGTGACCAACCGCCAGTGCGAGAATAAGGAGAAGTATCACGACGATGGCATCGGATATGCGGTCGCCTATATCTGTGCCGAGCACTGTGGACAGCGGGGCTTTCTGGCGTTTGGCGATATAGACTATTCGCCATGCCTCACCCATATATGGGATAATAAGGTTCATGGCATAGGCGCCGAATATCGAGCAGCAGAGCGCCATTTTCGGCACGTTGCCCACGCCGGCGCCGCGAAGCTGATAGCCCCATCGGATGCCGCGTATCACGTGTGACAGAGTCACGATCCCCATCACTGCAATCAGCCATATAAAATGTGTATCATCCCGGATGACGTCCCCGACCCTTTGGAAATCGACGCGGCGGACGAGCCACCATACAAGCACTGCCGAGAGCGTTAACGGTCCCGCGATTTTAAGAACCTTTATGATGCGCGGACTGGTCTTCATTTAATCACTTTTGAATAAAAACATTTTTTAACAAGGATTGTTTTAAGTATGTACATGTTTGTCGGGGAGGATAATATAGGTTTGACGCCCATGGACCAACTAAAAAGTGCCCATACTGATTATAGAGCATCATTAATATATTTTACTATGCATTTTACACCCAAAGAGCAAGACAAGCTTACCCTTTTGTGCGTGGGGATGATCGCTGAGCGTCGTCTCCAGAAAGGGCTTAAGTTGAACTATCCGGAGGCAGTGGCTTACATCACGAGCGCCGCCCTCGAAGGAGCGAGAGAAGGAAAAACAGTGGAAGAAGTGATGCATGATGCCACGCAGGTGCTTACTAAAGATCAGGTAATGCCAGGAGTGGCCGACATGATTACACTGCTGCAGGTGGAGGCCGTTTTCACCGACGGGTCGCGCCTGATAAGTATACATCATCCTATAAAATAATCAATTGGATAATACTATGAATCAAACAACCACCAATCAGCAGGCCACATATTCGGAGCCCGATGGAGTATACCCCGGCAAGCCTGCGATAGCATATCCGAACACACCGGGTTATAAACCCGCATCATACGTGCCCGTAGGAGGCGTGGAACTCGCCTCCGAACCCATCGAATATAATCAATACCGCCGCACTGCCAAGATTAAAGTGCGCAACACCGGCGACCGTCCCATTCAGGTTGGTTCTCATTTCCATTTCTTCGAAGTGAACCGTTATCTTGAATTCGACCGCGCCAAGGCTTTCGGTTGCCATCTCAACATACCGGCCACCACGGCCATCCGTTTCGAGCCCGGAGAGGAGAAAGAGGTAGAGGTCGTGGCCTATGCCGGCAAGCGTCGCGTAATCGGGTTCGACGACCTTGTGAACGGCTTCACCGGACTGGAGGACACTCCGACTTATTATCCGAAACGCGTGGAGGCAATGCGCCGTCTTAATGAATACGGATATAAGACCGTAAGCGAGGATGAGGCTGATGCCGAATTCACCGAAAATGAAATTAAAAAGTAAGAGCCATGGCAACAATATCAAGACAAGAAAACAACATGCTTTTCGGGCCGACCGTAGGCGATAAGATACGACTTGGAAACACCGATCTGTATGTAGAGATAGAGAAGGACCTCCGCGTTTACGGCGACGAAGCCGTGTATGGGGGAGGCAAGACACTGCGCGACGGCATGGGGCTGGCCAATGAATGCACATCCGATGCAGGGAGTCTGGACCTCGTGATCACGAATGTCACTATCCTTGATCCGAAATTAGGTGTGATCAAAGCCGATGTCGGAATCAAGGACGGAAAGATAGCCGGTATCGGCAAAGCCGGCAACCCGAACGTGATGGAAGGAGTATCGCCCGACCTTGTTACCGGGCCCTCGACCGATGCCATTTCCGGCGAGCATATGATCCTGACGGCTGCCGGAATCGACGGCCACGTCCATATGTGCGCTCCGCAGCAGGCTTACGACTGTCTATCGAACGGCATCACGACCCTCATCGGCGGCGGTGTCGGCCCGACCGACGGCACAAACGGTACCACCATCACCTCCGGCCCGTGGAATCTGGAGCGTATATTACAGTCGTACGACGGCATACCGGTGAATGTGGGTCTCCTTGGCAAAGGAAACTGCTCATGTCGCGAAGATCTCGAGAATCAGCTTAAAGCCGGCGCGTGCGGTTTCAAGATTCATGAGGACTGGGGAGCCACACCGGCCGCGATCCGCACTTGCATGGCTGTAGCGGATGATTTCGATGTCCAGGTAGCCATTCATACCGATACGCTCAACGAGAGCGGATATGTTGAGGATTCGATTGCCGCTATCGACGGCCGCACAATCCACACCTATCACACAGAGGGAGCCGGCGGCGGCCATGCTCCCGACCTTCTTAAAGTGGCTTCGATGATGAACGTGCTTCCATCGTCGACCAACCCGACACTCCCGTTCGGTATCAATTCGCAGGCAGAGCTGTTCGATATGATTATGGTTTGCCATAACCTCAATCCGAACATTCCCTCCGATGTGGCCTTCGCCGAGAGCCGTGTGCGTCCCGAGACGCAGGCCGCCGAGAATGTGTTCCACGATTTAGGTATACTGTCGATGGTTTCCTCCGACTCGCAGGCCATGGGCCGCGTAGGCGAGAGCTTTATGCGTACGTTCCAGATGGCTTCATATATGAAGCAGGTTCGAGGCAAACTTCCCGAAGATTCGGAAAACAACGATAATTTCCGCGTGCTCCGTTATCTGGCCAAGATCACGCTGAACCCGGCGATATGCTACGGAATCTCCGATGTGCTCGGTTCTATCGAGAAAGGGAAGATGGCCGACCTCGTGCTCTGGGAACCTGCATTCTTCGGCACCAAGCCTCAGCTCGTGATCAAGGGTGGACTTATCTCGTGGGCAAATATGGGCGATACCAACGCATCGCTCACCACGCCGCAGCCAAAGATCATGCGTCCGATGTTCGCCCAGTACGGGGGCGCCATGGCTAATACGCGCATGACGTTTGTGAGCCGCGCCTCTTATGATGCGGACATCAAAGAGAAATTCGGTCTTCAGAGCATAATCTATCCTGTCCGCGGCATCCGCCAGCTCACAAAGAAGGATATGGTACTCAACACGGCCACTCCGAATATCGAGGTCAATCCTGAAACGTTCGAGGTAACCGTCGACGGTTATCCCGCAACCGTTCCGCCGGCCAAAGAACTGGCGCTTGCCCAGCTCTACTGGTTCAGCTAAGTCAAAATAATCCAAATATAGACAATTCTCTCTCCACCGGAATCCATTGCAAGAGGCGGGGCGCATCCCGCGTCCCGCCTCTTTCAGATATCCGGCCCTACGAAAAAAATACAACCAAGGTTAAGAAAAGGAAATATGAAAGTATATACAGAGATTCTCGGGAATATAAATAAAGATCCCGAATGGAAAAAGAAGCTTGAAAAAGCAGATATCGATTATATATTTCTCGACCAATGGACAGCCCAGAAAAGCCGTTTTCTCGGCAAAGGGGCGAGCGGAGAGGAATACCCGATAGCCCTGAAGCGCCAGACGCAGGTCGTCGACGGCGATGTGGTGGCCTACGACGAGGCCACGGGGAAAGCGGCCGTGCTCCGCATCGAGCTGAATCCTGTTCTCGTAATCGACATGAGTGCTCTTGCCGATAAAGACCATGACACGATAATCCGACGCAGCGTAGAGCTCGGACATGCCATAGGCAACCAGCACTGGCCTGCCGTTGTGAAAGGCACGAAAGTGTATGTCCCGCTGACAGTCGACAAGAAGGTAATGCTCAGCGTGATGGAGACGCATCATCTGGAGGGCATCACTTACGAATTTCAGACCGGATTGGAAATCATACCGTATCTCGCACCTCATGAGATCCGTCGACTATTCGGGGGCGCCGGCCATGAGAGCCATGCACATGGCGAGGAGCATCATCATCCCCACACGCATGTACATTTTGATGAAAACGGAATAGCCCATGAACACACCCACTGACAATGGCATGACGGCACTGTCTCGATTGCTGCAGTTCACAGATTCCACTTTCCCCGTCGGGACGTTCTCATTTTCAAACGGTCTTGAGACGGCCTCTTTCGAAGGAATGGTCCATGACGCGGGCACCTTGCGTGAGCTTGCGCAGTCGCAGGCGTTGCAGGCTGCTTTCAGCGACGGCGTGGCCGCCCTGCATGCTCACCGGGCATATCTGCGCGGTGACTATGAAGCCATTGCCGAAGCCGACCGGACGCTCATGCTCTTCAAGATGAACGACGAGGTGCGGCTCATGCTCCGACGCATGGGAAAGAAACTTGCCGAGCTTTCGGCGCGTCTTTTCGACAGCGAACTTATGTCGCGCTGGCTTGAGGATATCAAGGCAGAGAAGTTGCCCGGTTCTTATCCTGTGGCGCAGGGGATAGCTTATGCCGCGGCCGGAGTCGATGAGAAGGCGCTTTTCTGCGCGCATCAGTACGGCGTGATCAACATGGTGCTTTCGGCCGCTTTGAGATGTGTGAAAGTATCTCATTACGACACTCAGAAGATACTGTTCGAACTCTCGGATCAGGTAGAGGCGCTATATCAGGAGGCTTCGGAAATGGAGCTGAAGGATATGCACGCCTTCTTTCCCGAACTCGACATCTTAGCGTCGCTGCATGAGAAGGGCAACATGCGTATGTTCATGAATTAACCGAATTAACCAGTTATAAGACTCTGTTCCTTAAAATTTCGGAGTCGTAGGGGTCGCAGGCTTGGAGTGGATTTTGGCACTTGCTGAAAGGAGCATACCGAGGTATGTGACTGGAAGCAAGGG